>Ga0193753_10001249_pt1 | contig 22082 bp, 16 predicted proteins | sample H1c2metaG_FD_144925 | JGI IMG/M metagenome (GOLD analysis project Ga0193753, IMG submission 144925) | Soil microbial communities from a riparian zone of the East river system, Colorado, United States - H1c2 | ecosystem: Environmental > Terrestrial > Soil > Riparian zone | place: USA: East... | reverse complement strand
GATGAGGAGAGCCATGCTCACGCGGAAGCGGCTATAGACCATACTTCACTTTGCGCCGGTACAGCGAGGCACGGGTCAGGCCGAGCCCCGCGGCAGCACGACTGACATTTCCGTCGCTCTCGGCTAGCGCGCGGGCGATCGCGCCTCTTTCCATGTCATCAAGCCTGGACGTGTCGTGCGAGCCACGAGCGGAAGCATTGGTCCGTTCTGGCGGGAGCGAGAAGTCGTCGGCCTCCAGTATCGAGCCCTCGCTCAAGATGACGGCGCGCTCTACCGCGTGTCGCAGCGCCCGCACGTTGCCAGGCCAAGTGTGGGCCATCAGCTCATCCAGGGCAGTCGCGCTCAGCCGCTTGTGTGGAAAATTGTATTTCTGTGCATACACGGCAATAAAGTGCTCCAGTAACAGCGGAATGTCCTCGCGTCGCTCCCGCAACGGCGGCAAGGTGATTTCCACGGTATTGATGCGATAAAACAAGTCCTGCCGAAACCTATCGGCATCGGCGAGATGCTGTGGGGTGAGATTGGTGGCCGAGATGAGCCGCACGTCGATCGGTTCCGGTTTGTCCGCGCCGACGGGGACGACTTCGCGGCGCTCCAGCGCCGTCAGCAATTTGCTTTGCAGATGCAGGGGCACATTGCCGATTTCGTCGAGAAACAGGGTGCCGCCGGCAGCCGCTCGGAACAGACCAATGCGATCCTCGCGTGCGTCAGTGAAGGCGCCGCGTCGATGGCCGAACAGTTCGCTTTCAAAAAGCTGCGGTGACAGTGCGCCGAGATCAACGCGCAAAAACACTTCGCCAGCGCGGCGCGAGTGGCGATGGATCTCGCGGGCTACCAACTCCTTGCCCGTCCCGTTCTCACCGAGGATCAGCACATTGGCATCGGTTGGCGCTGTCCGACGGATGGTGTCGAGCACGCGCAACGCAGCGGGCGATGTCCCGATCATTTCCGCTTCAGTATTGATTGCCGCGGCGAGTCCGCGATTGCGATTGCGCAGTTGCACGGTCTCCATGCGCGAGCGGCGCAAATTGACCGCAGCCAAGAGCGTCGCGAGCAATCTTTCATTCTCCCAAGGTTTGGTGACGAAGTCCGCGGCGCCTTGCTTCATGGCTTGCACGGCTAACTCCACTCCGCTGTGGGCCGTGATCAGCACGACAACCGCCTGCGGGTCGAGCATCAGAACCTCCGACAGGCGCTTCAATCCCTCCGCGCCATCATCGGCACCGGCGGCGAAATTCATATCGAGTAGGAGGACGTCAAAGGCACCTTTTCGCACCAGATCGGGCAGCAGGGAAGGGTCACGCGCGGTTTGAACAGACGCGAAGTGGCGCTTCAACAGCAGTCGGGCTGCGAACAGGATGTCCTCCTGGTCGTCGACGATCAGGATGCGCGCGGGATGGAGTTCAGGTGCCATATGTTCGAAAACGGACAGGTGTCCGGTCACTTGTACGCTCGCGGTCGGTCCAAAGCCAGACGGTGCTTCTAACTCATTGAAATTACAGGGCTGAGAGTCTTGGCTCGGTAGTTGCAGTTCCCGATCATGCACAACACGGACCGTATCACCCGGCTCTTCCGACGGGGTCAGGATCCGCGCGCCGAGCAATCGGCAGCGCCATTGCCTGCCGGCGGCATGGACAGGCCGCTGGTACGGGAACCGGCTTGGCGGCGGTATGCCCCTTATGGGATCGGCGGGCTCCTCGTTCTCATCGCGACGGTTTGGCTTCTCGCGCGCTCGCAGGCCCACGTCTACCGAGTGCCGATCGACCGACTCACGTTCGGGGAGGTAACACAGGGTCCGTTTGAAGACTTTATCGCTGTGCGTAGTACCGCCGCGCCGTTCACCACTCACTATCTCACCGCTGATCAGGGCGGCACCGTAAAACAGATCCTGGCCGAGGACGGTGCAACGGTAAAGGCAGGACAGCCGCTCATCATCCTGGTTAACACCGCACTGCAGTTGCAGGTCGCTTCGCGTGAGGCGGATACCGCCAGCCAGATCAACTCGCTGGAGAACACCAAATTACAGTTGGAGGAGACTCGCTTTAAGTACCAACACGATCTGCTCGATATCGAACATCAGATCAGCAAACTGAACGGGGATCTCGCGCGCGACAAGATTCTGCTCGACGGCAACGCCATCGCGCCCGCCATCTACAAGCAAGAACAGGAAGAATATTCCTATGAGCTGAAGCTCAGAGACGCCACCATTGAGTCGCGCGATGCAGAGCAAAGGGTGCGCGCCAGTCAGCTTGCTCAGCTGCAGGAAACCCTCGCGCGACTGAACGACAGCATCGCGACAGCCAAGGCGAGTCTCGATGCACTCACGGTCCGCGCTCCGACGGACGGGCATTTGACGGCGCTCAATGCTGAAGTCGGCCAATCCAAAGCGCCTGGCACGGTGCTGGGACAAGTGGATTCGCTGGATCGCTTTAAACTGACGGCTCAGATAGACGAGTTCTATCTCGGACGCATCGTGCTCGGGCAAGTGGCCTTGCTTACCAGTGACGGACGCAACTACAAAGCCAACGTTGCGAAGATCTATCCCCAGGTCAGCAACGGCACATTCCGCGTCGACCTCAACTTTGAGAATCCGACTCCCCAGGGTATCCACACCGGCCAGGCGTTTGACCTCCGGTTGGAATTAGGGCAGGCCGCCATGGCGAAAATGCTTCCCAACGGGCCTTTCTATCAGGAGACGGGCGGCAATTGGGTGTTTGTGGTGGCGCCGGATGGACGGTACGCGACGCGCCGAAGCATTCGCCTAGGCCGACGCAATCCTGAACATGTTGAAGTGCTTGACGGCTTGCAGACCGGCGAGAAGGTCATCGTTTCCGGTTACGAGGCCTTTCAGAAGATTGAGCGTGTCGAATTCGGAAAGCCGGACCACGGCAGCCATTGATCACAGAGGAGCAACAGGATGATTACCTTCAAACATCTCACCAAGATTTATCGGACCACCGAGGTTGAAACCGCGGCGCTGCGTGACATCAATCTTACGGTCGCGATTGGTGAGTTCATCGCCGTGATGGGGCCATCCGGCTGCGGCAAATCCACCTTTCTTAACATCGTCGGCATGCTCGACAGTCCGACCGGCGGTGAATATTGGTTCGGCGATGAGAACATCGCCGGCCGTTCCGAGACGCAGCTCTCGAGATTGCGGAAGAATTCGATCGGATTTGTGTTCCAGAGCTTCAATCTGATCGACGAACTGAACGTCTCTGAGAATGTCGAACTCGCGCTGCTCTATCATCAGGACATCTCTCGGAGTGAGAGAAAGAGCCGCGTACACGACGCGTTGGCACGGGTGAAGATCGGACATCGCGCCCGCCACATGCCGCAGCAACTGTCCGGCGGCCAGCAACAGCGCGTCGCCATCGCACGCGCGGTGGTCTCAAGACCTAAGTTGATCCTGGCCGATGAACCCACCGGCAATCTCGACTCGGCCAATGGAGAAGAGGTGATGCAGTTGCTGACCGAGCTGAACGGCGAAGGCACCACCGTCGTCATGGTCACGCACTCTCATTCGCACGCCGAGTATGCGCATCGCATTGTCAATCTGCTCGACGGCGCCCTGGTGACCGAGAATATTCGGCGGGTTTTATGATCACTCTGTTCCGTCACTACTTCGTCACGGCCTCGCGCAATCTGGTTAAGCACAAGCTTTACAGCTTCATCAATATCGTAGGGCTTTCCGTGGGTCTGGCTTGCGGGATTTTCATCGTGCTGTTTGTGCGCGACGAACTCTCCTACGACCGATGGATCCCGGAAAGCGGAAATCTCTATCGTCTTGAACTGTCATTTCACTTGCCCGGCCGTCCGCCCTGGCCTCTTGCCACCGCCCCATTCCCTGTCCTACGCGCGATGGAGGAGCAAATTCCTGGTGTAAAAGCGACGACTCACTTGGTTCCTGAGCCGATGACAGTTGACGTTGGCAACCGACGGTTTCTGGAAACCGTAGCCGTGGTCGATCCTAATTTCTTTCAAGTGATCAAGTTGCCCCTTGTAGAGGGTGATCCCGCCAGGGTTCTCGCGCAGCCCGAGTCACTCGTTCTCTCTCAGAGCACAGCCCGGAAGTATTTTGGCAATGTCGATCCTCTTGGGAAGCTCGTGACGGTGACAGGAAGTGGGGTCTTGTGCGATCGGAGCGACGCCGCCTGCCTCAATGCTGCCCATCCGCTCACCATCACCGGCGTCCTACGCGATCTGCCTTCCAACACCCATCTTGCAGCCGATCTCATTTTGCCAAACTCATCGCAGGCCGACGAGCTGCCGAAAGACTTCAGGGAGCAGGCTTGGTCGAGTACGAACGGAAGCTATGATTATGTCGCGCTCGCGCCGGACACCGACCCTGAACTGGTTCTAGCCAAGCTCAAACCCATACTCGATCGATCCATCAGTCCAGATCGGTTAAAAGGAACCGGATTGCGCGCGAGTGAGCTGGAGCAATTTCAGCTAACGCGGTTTTGGGACGTCCATCTGACCAGCGATAATCTTGGGGGTATGAAGCCACCCGGAAACCGGACTACCGTCTATGGTTTCGCGATCATTGCCTTGCTGATTATGGTCGTCGCTTGCTTCAACTTCATGAATCTGGCGACAGCGCGAGCGACCCTTCGTGCGCGGGAGATTTCATTACGCAAAGCCGTGGGCGGCGCAACCCGAGCCCAATTGATTGTTCAGTTCTTGGGTGAAGCGCTCCTGTTGGCCCTAATCTCCCTGATCGTTGCCCTCGCGCTGGTAGAGATATTGACGCCTATCTACGATGTCTTCCTCGACCGGCCTATTGCATTCAACTATCGGGGCGACTGGCCACTTCTCCTGGCGATTGTCGCGAGCGCAATCCTCGCCGGCCTGCTTAGCGGAATTTATCCGGCGCTGGTCCTGTCGGGTTTCCGACCTGCCGCGGTCTTGAACACGAGCGCGTCGGCCCGAACCGGCTCCGGCCTGATACGAATGGCGCTGGTTGTCTGCCAATTTGCGGTATCTATCGGTCTCGGGATTGCGGCAATTGTAGTGTTTAGTCAGATCCGATTTGCGCGCAACATCGATTTGGGGTTTGACCGTGACGGTATTGTTGTTCTGCGCGGCATTACGACCTTTACGGCGGCCAAGGCGGAGAGCTTTGGTCGCGCTTTGAAGGCCAATCCGGATATCGTGGACGTGGCGCTTTCCAACGCAGTCCCTTTCGATCTTTTCAATGTTTCCAATATCCCGGTCCAAATTCAAGGCAATTCACAATCCTTTACCGCTCATATCGTGAACGTCAGTCCGGAATTTCCGTCTCTGTATGACATGCGGCTACTTTCCGGGCGATTGCTTTCAACTACTCATGGCGAGGATGTTTTCTCCTCGTATCCATTTTATCCGCCGGCTTCCGCGCCCGATGCCGACGCTGGCCGGAATGTTTTGATCAACAGAGAAGCCGCGAGGCGCTTCGGATACACCGCCGAGGAGGCGGTTGGAAAAACTATCGTTGCCGGTACAGGTCACGTCACGATTGCCGGAGTGCTGGAAGATTCGAAAATCGATGGATTGAGCGAATCGATATTGCCGGCGATATATGGAGACTATCCCAACGCCAATACACTTCTCTCGATTCGAATACGCAATAGTCACGTCCCAGACACGCTTTCCTTCATAGACAAGACCTGGCAGGCATTCGCCCCTGGCTCCGCAATTCAACGGTATTTCTTGAACGATACCTTCGACAATCTATTCAAGGCGGACGAAAAGCAAGGGGTGATGTTCAGTCTTTTCGTCGGCATCGCAATCGTGATCTCTTGTCTCGGCCTGTTCGGTCTTGCCGCGTTCACTGCAGAGCGCCGTACCCGGGAGATCGGCATCCGCAAAGTCTTCGGTGCGCGCACGCAGGATGTAGTGCGACTGCTGCTTTGGCAGTTCTCCATCCCTGTGCTTATTGCCAACACTATTGCATGGCCCATAGCCTACTACTACCTGCACCACTGGCTGGAAAGTTACGCCTACCGGATCTCGCTGAATCCCCTTTATTTTGTCGCCGCCGGTGCTGTCGCGCTGACCATCGCCTGGCTGACCATCTTTGCGCACGCCCTGCGTATCGCGCGTGCGAGTCCCATCCTTGCGTTGCGATATGAATAGACAGCTGCGTTTAGGGACCCGTTTTCGGGCACGGCACATGGCGGCACTCGCATTGCTAGTCTCCGGCTGCGCGACGCACGTCCCCCAAGCGTTGACTCCGCAAATCACGCCGAGGACATTCTTGGGTCAGGTCGTGGGGTCGGAGCCGGTTTGGCCACAACCGGCTTGGTGGCGCACCTTCGGTGACCCCCAGTTCTCCGATCTCATCGAAAGGGCCCAGGCAGACAATCGGGATCTCGCCGTTGCGGTTGCGCGGGTGATGCAGGCGCAGGCCCGGACGACCATTCAGCGTTCCGCGCTTTTTCCGCAGGTCAACGGTCAAGCCCAGGCGCTGCGCTCGCCATCTGGCCAAAGTGGACAGTCGATAAGTGGGCAGTCCTACTCGGCGGGCAATTCCTTCGGCTTAACGTTCGGAGCGAGCTACGAACTCGATTTATGGGGACTGGCGCGCAGCAATCTACGCGCGGCAAATGAGGCGAACAAGTCGGCGCGCTTCGCACAGCAAGCCATGGCCCTGACGGTCAGTGCAAACGTCGCCAATACCTATTTTAGCGTGCTAACACTGCGCGAGCGCATTGCGATCGCAAACGAGAACATCAGCGCCATCGACGGCATCCTGGACATCATTAAGCTCAGAGTCTCAACGGGCAAGTCCTCGCGTCTGGACCTAGCTCAGGAGCAAGCGCAGATCGAGTCGGTAAAGGCGCAAGTTCCCGCACTCGAAGAGCAGGAGCAGGAAGCCCGCGTTGCGCTGGCGGTACTGGTCGGAAGACCCCCAGGGGGGTTCGAAGTCAGAGCGCAAAACCCGGATACGCTTCGGCTGCCCGTCGTAGGGGCTGGGCTTCCCGCGGACCTGCTTCTACGGCGCCCGGACGTGGCCGAGGCCGAGGCCAATTTGGCCGGCGCCCACGCCAATCTCGATGCGGCGCGCGCAGCTTTCCTGCCGCAGTTCGGGCTCACCGGTAATGGCGGATTCGCGAGCACGGCAATTGGCGTGCTTTTGCGTGGCCCCAATTTTGCCTGGGACTTCGGCGCCAACCTGCTGCAAACCATATTCGATGGCGGCAAGCTCGTCGGACAAAAAGACCTCGCTCTCGCGATGCAAGCGGAACTGGTCGCGAGCTATCAGAGTGCGGTGCTCAATGCCTATGCCGACGTGGAAAATGCGCTTTCTCAAGTAGCCAACAACACTAAAGCCGAGAATCATCTGCGGCGCGAGGTCGAATCGGCCCGTGAAGCCTTTCAGATCTCGCAGCTTCAATACCGTCAGGGAACCACGGATCTTCTCACCGTGCTACAAGCGCAACAAACGCTATTTTTGGCCGAGGACCAGCTCGCCCAGATCATCCTTGCGCATCGTCAAGCTGTAGTTCATCTCTACGAGGCTTTGGGAGGTGGTTGGACGGAGCCTACAGAGGAACGGACGCAGTTTGCGGCGAGACAATCAGTGCGTTAATTAGAGTGCTGTGATAGGGCTCTCGTCGAATCGCTGGGACGTAACAAGCGTCGCCCCCAAATCTTTCTCTCGCAGGAGGTTAGATGCAGCCGTGACGCTAGTAGACTCCTTCGATGCATCTCAGCCTTGATAAGGAAATGCGGGACAGATTGCGCTTTATGCGGGCTGCCTTGCAGGAGGGTCGGAAGGCATTACCGGGCTGTCTTCCGAATCCACCGGTCGGCTGCGTCTTAGTCAGAGCTGATCAAATAATCGCCTCCGGATACACCCAATTGCCGGGCCAGCGGCATGCGGAGGCGATGGCGCTTTCCCAAGTTTCCGGCGATTTATCCGATGTCAGTGCGTACGTTACCCTTGAACCGTGTTCCTTCCACGGTCGAACCCCATCTTGCGCCATGGCGCTGATCGATCGAGGCATCGGGCGGGTATTCGTTGCCACTCTAGATCCGGATCCTCGCAACTCCAGTGCTGGAATAAAGCTGCTCGAATCGGCGGGTTTCATGGTCGAAATTGGCATGCTGGAGAAAGAAGCGCTCGAGGACCTGGGGCCGTATTTGGCGAGAGGGACGGGTGAAAAGTATTAGGAGCAATGAATGCGCGCGCTAATCTACTCCATAACCGTCGTGTGATCGTTTTCTATCGGATTCTGATGTTCTCGGAGCCGTAGGGCAAAAGCGGAAACGTCTTTGATGACGAGGTCGGCGCGATCAATCTGCACATAGTGATCGCTGCCCTTCGCGATGATGCGGCGGCTTTGAGTGGAGAGGTCTTTCGCCTCTTCCTGCATCTGATTCCAAACGATGGCGTTTTTCTTGGATACCTCCGCCGGCCAGTTGGGCGCGAGCACGCTTGGATCGCGGGAGAAGATGAGAATGGGAAGCGATCCGAACGGCCCCAAGTGCAGTGTCTCTTCACCGGAGGATTGCTCGGCGTCGAGTTCATTTTCAATGGCGCTCAACTGTGAAGGCACACACGAATTGGCCCTAATCCAAAGGCTATAGCTCTCGAACCCGGGAGGTACTTTGGTGCACATCCCCTTGGCCCGATACCAGCCTAAGGTCATGAGCAATTTCTGCCACGGCATCTCCTTTCGCTGCTCCTCTTGTATTTTGACCAACTCCCGTGGCACGCGATCATCCTGAAGTGGAGTAGCGCCGTCGACGAAGACTAGCCCGGCAAGATCGCTCGGAAAGTGGCCCGCGTAGGATCTAAGGTAGAGGCCTGCGATGGAGTGCCCCATCAGGATGAACGGACGCTCAACGCCGGCGACCGCGACGAGATCATGCAGCTCTGCGGAGATCGTGTTCGCATCCCGCGCGCCGGGCCTCGTCTGGCTCCAGCCCAAGCCGGCTCGATCGTAAGAACACACGCGCGTTACTTTGGATAGCTCAGGCTGCACCTTCGCCCAACTCGTAAAATCATCCCCGAGGCCGGAATCGAGAACAATTGTCGGGGAGCCCTGTCCAGTGCAGTACAAGTGCATTGAATAGCCACCAACAGTGTAGAACTTGCCCGGCACTCCGGAAATCTCGCGATAGTGTTTGAGGCTCAATGCGTTGTAGGTGGCGCCTGCAGCGATGACGACACAGATTAAGGCGAGTGCAACAAGGATTCCGTATGAGACTCTTGAGCGCTTCATGTGGCGTCGGTGCACTTGATTGTGAAATCGCAATAAGCGGCGCCGCTAAACATGGCGAGCGTCACCGAGTGTCGTCCGAGGGGATCGTCGGGCGTTCAATAATCAAGTCGACCGCCCCGCGCCAGAGAATCTGACGCCCTAGTTCACCAAGGCGGGGGAGGCGGTCCTCAATCAACAAGACCGGATTGCCTGCCAGCGGCCCGGCCACGCTCGCGAAACGGCTGGGGCCATAGGGGATCAGGAGTTCAGGCTCACTGAGTTCGCCGCCATAGAGAAGAACCTCACCCCGCAACGGGTAGGCGATCGGATTTTCTGGAGCGAGCCGCTCTCCGACCGGCCACGCTGAACCCAACGGCGACCAGCAAGACTGGCCGCTCCACTGGGCGTGGATAAGACTGCCGTGATAAGGCAGCAGGCTTACCAGCCGATCACATGATCGAGGCGCCAGGTCGTATCGAAGGCGGGCGTGGAAGATTTCTCCTCCGATTGTCAAGCGTAGTGCAGAAGGTCTGTCAACCATTTTCCCTCCCTGATCAAGCTGCCTGTTGGCGGTTGAATTCCAAGCGTCGGTCGACGAGCGCGACGATCGCATCGATGGCCGGATGGCTCCTGCCTTTCTGGCGTGCAATGAGCTGCACCAGCTTGTCGGCACGCTCAATGTATTTCGCACCATTTTGCAGGGCACGAGCGGCCGATGCCGGACGCGCCAGGCTTTGCGCTGCGGCGGCATACTTTTCGAACGCGACCAGATCAGAAGGCGCGGCGCCCAGGCTGATGCAAAGATCGTTGACGAAATTGTAGATCGACTTTGATTCTTCAATATTCGAATACACGGCTTCTTGAGCCGTCCGCATTCCGGAAGGAGTGATGCAGCGATAATTGCCGGAGAGCAGCATTGCCCATTTGGCGAGCGGAACAAAGATCGAGTCGTGCAATTTGAGTTTTACGGGCAGATCGATAGGTCCCTCCGGGGTGTCCATACGCACCGCTTCCACGTCGCGCGCCAGCTCACCCAAAATGGAGGTCATCCCTTCGTCATCGAAGCGCGCGACTTTGAAGTTCGTTGGCAGCGTCACTTGCAGGACATTGACCTTCTCGTCGGCAGGCCGCACCGCCTGCGGATCGGGACTGCACAGAGTGACGGTGGCGGGATCGAACCTTTCCCAGACAGTCGCATCAGTGTAGGCGGGCGAAAGCGCCGTATAGTTCAAGCCTGGTATGCGTTTTATGTAAGGAAGCGGCGGCATGTTCATGATGGACATGCAGGGGACTCCTGAGATCGCGACGGCGTTGAGCAGTTCACGCACACCTGCCAAGCGATATTGCGGCTCCTGCATCGCCAAACCAATCAGGTCGAAGTTCCTAGGATCGAAATCGGTCGTGCCGCCTGCGGATACTTTGCCAGGCAGCTTGCGAGAATCGATTTCGATCAACTCCTTGCGCTGCTTCACCGGCATGCGCACACGAAACCCCTCTGCATTGATCAAATTGGCTTCGGCGGGTAGGCAGACCAGCGAGACGTTATGGCCTGCAAACATGAGTTTGGATGCCAGCAGAGAACCGTAGGAAGCGCCGAGAATGAGTATGTTGCAACTTGACATGAACTTTTCCGTGGTCCTTAAGAGGATCTTGATAGCGTGACAATGTGAGGCTCGGTCCAGGCAAACCCCGGCCCGTCAATCACACTGAGACAACGTCCGATTAGATCGTCGTTCCGGGCAACGAGCTTGAAATTCATCTGTCGAGGCGTCCCGTCGTTCACGGCATTGGAAACAAGGTCACCGTCCACGTTGAAGGTGAACGTACGCGAATGAGTGTCCAGATCTCGGATCGGTTGAGCGCTGCCATTTCCCACTGTGCAGGATGCACCGGCGGCATTGATCAGAAGACGGAGACTCTCGGCTTTGTCGCCATTGCGTATCGAGCCGGTCCAGGCACCATCAAAGTCACGTGTACCCGCATCTGGCGCAAGCACCTCCTCCATCTGAAAGCCGGGATTGCTCCAATCCGAGATGAGTGACGAAGCGATATCATTGGAGATATTCGCGACGAGCTTGCGGTTGTCGTCACGGTTGGCAATCACGGCAATGGAGACTTTGCGTGAGGGCAGCAGCGTCAACCTCGCGGCGACGCCCGGCTGGCCACCGGTCTTGACGATGATGCGCTCGCCGGCGACGTCGCGCCCGGACCAGCCGAAGGTCGTAAATGCCTTCGTGCGGCTCGTAAACACCGGAGAGAGAAGTGTGTCGAGTGCTACTTGCCTGAGGAGCGGTGTGCGCCCTTCGGGCCTTATTCCCATCATATTCGCGGAAAAGAGGCTGAGATCGTGGGCACTCGCATACAGCTCACCGGAAGGCGGCGTTGCCGTCGCGTAGAAGGGAATTTCGCGGTCATTCGGATCGTACCGCCCGGCGGCATCCCGCATCCGTGCGGAATCAGTGTCGAAAAATGTATTGCGAAGTCCCATGGGGCGAATAACCAGGTCCTTCAAGCTCGCCGAGAAGTCCTGGCCAGTGACGCGGCTGATGGCTGCACCCAGAAGGCTGTATCCCAGATTGGCATACTCGTATCTCTCGCCCGGCGGATAGGCGAGTTCGCCATAATCGCGAATGAGATCAACCATGCTCGGTGCGCGGCTCGGATCGAACATCTCGAAGAGACTGGGCAATCCGGCGGCATGCCCGCCCAGTAATCGCAGAGTTACGGACTGCGCTGCAAATCTCGACCGCGGCAATGGCGATCCAAGATAGCGCTCGATCGGCGCGTCCAGATCGAGCTTGCCGCTCTCAACCAAGCGCATGACCGCGGCTGTGGTAAATGTTTTCGTGATGGAAGCGAGACTGAAGGCGGTGTGCGCGGTTGCAGGCGTTGCCGTTTCCCTGTGAGCGAGGCCGAAGCCGCGCTCCCAGATGATGGCACCTTTCACGGCGACTGAAATTGAAACGCCAGTGGCGCTTCTTAAGCACGTTTCCGCCTCCACGGTCCGACCGATGGCGTCCAATTTCGTGCGGACTGCGCTAGTGCTCGACTGAGCCAGTCCCGTCGCGGATCCTGAGCGCGCGCGCGCGAGGCCGGCACCCAGCAGTCCCAACGTCAAGATTGCGCGACGACTCCATTTCGTTTGCCGGATGACCATGGTTGCTGTTTTGAGGAGTCGCTTTACCGGGCTTGATGTGGCGCGCGAATGGGCTTGCCCGGAAGTGCGTGCGGTAGGAGATGCCCGCGTGCGACGACGGGCACCCCGGCAACGAGAACCCAGCGCATACCGACTGAGACCTCCGCCGGATGCTCGAATGTCGCCCGGTCCGTGATCGTTTTAAGGTCGAACACGTCGATGTCCGCGTCGGCGCCGATCCGAATGCGCCCCTTGTTCGCCATCTGGGGCGCGACGGATTCGAGCGTTTGCGCCGGTATCAGCGTTAATTTTCTGATGGCCTCGAGCAGGGAAATGGTTTGGCGCTCCCGAACATATAGCTTGAGAAACCGGGAGAACGTGCCTGCGCTGCGTGGGTGAGAGTAAGCATTGGGGGGAAGTGGCCAGACATTCTCTTGAATGATCTTGCCATCGACAGTCCACGGCACGGAATCGGACGCAATGGCTCCCCCGGGATAGAGCACGGCCTCATCGAGCAACTCCTGATCGCCTGGGACGATCCCCGGACGTGTCATATGCGCGATGACGATGGTGTCGGGGGCATTGCGCTGCAATCGATCGAATGAGGCGTGATCGAGCGGCTTGCCATCGAGCTCGAGGTCTGAGACTTGAATGTGACCCAGACGCTCGCGCCAATTCGGTCCGCGAAAGATCGAGGATCCGATCGAGGAGGCCGCTCCGCTGTAGGGATAAGCTTCGACTGTGATCGGAACGCCTCGCGCCTGCGCGGCTTTGAACATGGCGACGATGCGCTGTCCGTCACGCAAATCGGAACTGTTGATGTGACAGATGTGAATGTGTGCGCCCGTCGCCGCCGCGACCGCGACCACTTCTTCGGCCGCCTCGAAAGAGCTATCCGGCTCATCCGTGCTCTGAAAGCGATAATGCACGAAGGTCGGCGCACCGCGTTTCGCCGCCAGCTGATTGATCTCGTAAAATTCCTTGCGGCCTGTCGCCGTTGCATACCCCAATGGGATGCCTATACCTAACCCGCCGGCGTCCAGCCCTTCCGAGAGGATCTTTACAATCGCATCCAACTCTTGGCGATCAGCGACTTTGTTCGACCAATTGGACAGCGTATTGCCTTCGTCAAAATCGGCGGTTGGCGCGGCTTTGTCCATCACCTGTTGTCGGACCTTGGGCCAGGAGACCGATACACCGAAATTAATCGGCCGTCCCTCTTTGGTCACTCGGTCATAAAATGCATCGATGGGCAGACTACCGCTCTCCAGTTCGAGAGCGGTAGTCACCCCGTCCATAGCCTGCATACGCGCCCCGGCGAATTGCTGGGCGTGCGAGTGAAGGTCGATAAATCCAGGCGATACGATCAGACTGGTGGCGTCAATGGATTCTCGCCCAAGCAGCGGTGTGACACTAATCGCCACGATCTTGCCGGCCACGATGCCGATATTGCGCTGGGCGTCCAGCCCGCTTTCGGGATCGATGACCCGTCCGCCATTGATTGCGAGATCGTAGCGGCCAGCGGCCTCATCACCACCCGCCGGAGTCCCTGCCTGTTGACCCTCGCTCCTCGCATTTGACAGTGCCAGCATCAGACACGCCGTTCCCAGGCCAGTGCGCCAAGCGCGGCGAGCGTGGCCGTGTCTCCTCTTAGTCATGTGGCTTCCGTTATCGACTTGCTGCTGCGAACACCTCTGCCGCCTGATGAAGGGCCTAAAGCACTTTCATCTTGAAGCTCAAGGTGTAATACCTGCCCCACACGTCATAAAAATTTGAGGCATAGAGAACAAAGGGTGGCGAGCGATCGAAGGCGTTTTGAATGTTAGCCGAAATTGTCAGATTGCCGATACTCACATGCCCCCCGAGGTCGACATAGGTCCGCGCCGAGATCGCGTTGTTGACGATCGGTTGGAGACTGTCCCAGTTGCCTCCCCCTACGTAGCGGACGCGGACGTCACCGCCATAGCTCGTGTTGTCATAGCTTAAGGTTTCGGTACTGCGCCATTTGGGTGTACAGGCACTGAAACAGACGAAGTCTCCGACGTCCCCGGCCCGATCAACCCTACTCACCCCCGTATTGATGATGAGCGCCGGGACATAAGTCGTCAAAGACCGCAGCCTTATGTTTCCAGTCGCGTTTGAGAACAAGCGCGAGAGAGGCATGGTGTAGGCGAATTCGGCGTCCACACCATGGGTGTCGTAGGTATCGAGATTGAGGTAGGTGCTGCTGATCTGTGTGATCAGCCCGGCGCTGTCGCGCGTGATCTGACCGCAAAGCGCCGTATTGCCCTGAGCGCATAGATTGATGATGTCCTGGGACGACAGTGTGTCGATCGCCCCCTTGATAATGATGTGATAGTAGTCAAGGGACATGCTGAGACCGGGAATGAAGTGCGGCGAATAGGATCCACCTATTGTCAGCGTATGCGAGGTTTCCGGGGTCAACGAGGTGTTGCCCCCGCTGAAGTTACTGACCGGGTACGACACGTTGTTGTTCAAGGGATCAGTAATCGTCAAGATCTGCTGGGAGTGCGCCGTAAACAGCTCTTGAATGTTAGGGGATCTGATATCCCGCGAATACACACTGCGGAGCAGAACATCGTCAATCAGGCGAACCGTTCCGCCATATTTCCAGGACCAAATGTTGCCGCTCGTGCTGTAGTCGCTATAGCGAACCGCGCCATTGAGATCGATCTTCGCGACATGCGCGTTATTGAGGAGCGGCACCCCGCCTTCGAAGAAACTCTCCCAGACGTCGAACTTACCCGCGGTCCCCGAATTATTATCGCCTCCCAATGCACCTGAGGCGGACAGCGGGTCGAGATTGTTCAACTCCAGTTCTTCCTTGCGGTAATCCAAACCGGAGGCGATGGACACCGGCCCCGCCCAGGTAGAGAAGAGGTCACCGTGGATGCTGCCGCCCGCAGCGGTTAGGGACTGCGTCTGGGTGAGGTTGACCTGGCTGGGGTTCGACGCATAGGCATAAGCGGTTGCCGCCGGTGACGCGTTGCCGACCCCGAATAGGTCAAGCGGTCTGCAGGGGGTGTTCGGGTCAGTGAGGGCAACGCGGCAGACGATGGTTCCGGCCGGATCCCGGACTGCGTCGATCGCCTGATTGAAGTTCGCCGTGATGTACTGGTTGTAATAGCCTTGCGATTGGTGGATTTCGCCATGGTCGGCATAGGCATCATACGACCAACTCCCGCCGATGTGGCCGGAGGCTCCGACAGAGAACTCGACGGTCTTGCGATAATATTTGAGATATTCAGCGCCTTGATCGGCAAATATGCGTCCGAAATTGAAAGTCTGAGGTCCGCCGGCTAGCAGCGCTTGCACGGCTGGCGTGAGATAGGGATTGTCCTTCTGGAAGACGAGGCCACTGGTATCCGAGCCATCGATTTCCTCGGGCGAGCTGAAGAAATTGTCCCACATCATCGTGGCGTTAAGATCTGCCGAGAGCTTCAGCGCATCGCTCACCTCATAAGTCACGCGCGTGTAGGCATTGGCACGATGAAAGGGTGCCGCAAGCACCGAAGGGTCCGTGGCGGATACGCCGGCCCCGCCGACCGTGCTATTCGAATTGGTCGGATTGCCCAAGGGTAGCGGGCGCAGCGAGCCGTCGGGATTGAATTCCATTCCAGCCAAGGCACCGGAAGTGATGAGACCGCCAGGCGCCGCCGTGGTGGGGTTCACGTTGTCGACCAAGAAGAGCTCACCGCTGTTGGTCGCGAACTCGGTGGAGTCGAGATTGGGCCGTTTGCCGTTGCCGCGCCCGAAGAGGCCTCGGTCCTTAAAATACGCACCCGCGAACAAGAAGTGTCCTCGTCCGTCCGCAAACTGGGTGCCGTAAGTCAGGTCGACACCGAAACGCTGACCGTCGCTGCGCGAGGAGATGCCGGCAGTGGATCCTACGGTCAGCCCTTCGAGACTATCGTCGGGAATCAAATTCACAACGCCGGCGACTGCGCCTGAGCCCCAGGCGGCTGATGCGCCACCGGTCACGACGTCGACGCGCTTGATGATGCTCTGCGGGATGGTGTTGAGATCACTCGCGCCGACGAAGCGATGGCCATCGAACAGGGTGAGCGTGCGCTCCTGCCCAAGACCGCGAAGATCGTTCACGACCGCGCTGCTGTTGGTGCTGCCGTTGGACCGAGCGGGTGTGCCCTCCGCACGAAACTGAGGTGAGTCAGCGAGCACCTCGCCGATGCTCACCCGGCTTGCCGCAAGGATGTCCTCATTGCTAATCACGGTAGTCGGGGTCGGCGCATCGAATCCGCCCTTCGCAAGTCGAGACGCGGTCACGACGATCTCAGAAGTTTCATCGGACGCTGCGGGCGATGTTGCCGGTGGAGATGTTTGAGCAGACACCGGTCCAGCAAGTGCCATCGCTATTGCGACAACGCCTAGTGCGGCAAAGCCTGCGCCTCGATGCGAGCAGTTCAAGTTCAACATGCAGCCTCCCCTTCAGTCTCATGAGCCGTATGGCATACGGTCGAATATGAGTTGTATTTATCGCAATAGGGAGTTTTTGTCAAATACGAGAAAATATACTAGCTGAGAATGCAGCGGCCAAGACTGCCACTTCTGCAAGCTGCGAGGTGAATGCAGCCGAACTCACACCTTCAACCGGTGAGATAGGAATGGCAATCGGTGAGGAAGAATTGCGGACCGACGCTGGCTGGCCCGCAGATTTCAAAGAGCGGAAAAAACGACGTCCTGGGCGCCTTCCCAAAGCGCCTTTCTGCCCATTTCCGGCAGCATTTCCATGCCCTCAGTCAATGTCAGAAAGTGATTTCCGGCGAGCTGGCCGACTTTGCTGGCGAAGGTTACGCCGCCGTAGGCCAGGAGAATCTCGGTCTCTCCATAGCCTCCCGGGTAGAAAATAAACTGGCCGGGGGCGGGATGACTCGTATGATTTTCAAACGGAATGGAGAAATTCTCCGCTCCAAGCGGAATCCAGCATCCTTCGCCGCTCCAGCGGGCGTGGATCATCTTCTGCCGGTAGGGCAGCAATTTCGTAAAGGTCTTGCAGGTTACCGGGGCCCGTTCGGTCTCGAGCCGGCCAACAAAGCGGAACGAGCCGACGAGGATCTGGATTTCGTTCATTTCTTCTTTCTTCGGGGTGCGGGCCCATCGCCGCCGAAGGGATGATATATCGCGTCGCGCGGCCCAATCAAGCCGGAATTGATAATTTTTCTCGAATCCGACGTTTTCTGCCGTGCCGCTGCCTCGCGGCGGGATCAAGCAGTGCGTCAACGTCGAACCGGTCGACCTCGGGTTCGAACGGCAGCGTGGCCGCTGCGAGGGCGATTCACGGCTTTGCTTTGGGGCCTCTTATCCGCAAGGGTCGTAGGATGAAACGTTTGCTGAGCCAACCCAATCATTTGCTCGATATGCGCGCGGCCAAGCCCCACGGATTTGCTCGCGCATACGGTTAGCATCTTGGCGGAATCGCAGCCGTCGGCTCGTACATAAGCGTGTCCCATCTGGCTGTCCAAATAGTGGCCGCCTCCCGTGTTTATCCTGGTGGGCTCATAGAAGCTGGTGTAAACAACAACCGAGCCGGAAATAACATAGATAAATTCCTCGCCGTCATGCACCGTAAGGGGACCAAACTCCTCAATGCTCGCGGCCTTTACGTCGACGATGATGGGCATCATGATCTTTTCAAGCAGTTCACTGCACAGATAGTTGTCGTCGTAGTTGTGAGAGGCCACGGTGATGGTGTTGGTCTCGCCGCATACGCTGCGCCGCCCCGTTGCGACCGGCCCTTGCGGCACGGACGGCATGGAAAATAGGTCTAGTAAGCCGATTTGCAACCGCTCGCTTAGCTGCAGAAGCTTGTCGTAGGTCAGCGAAGCCTGGTCGCGTTCGATTTTCGCGAGGGACGACAAGGGAATGCCGGTCGCAGTGCTCATCTGCGCGAGGGTCCAATCCCTTTCGAAACGAATGCGACGGATGACGCTGCCGAGAGATTTTCGCTGACTCATGATAAGGCTTCCCGCTCCAAGCTCCTTTTGCGCGATAGGTTACTCGATTGGAGTGAATTTCTAAAGATAGAGAAATAATCGTCTTAAGGACCCATCTTCAGCATCTGCCTATCGGTGCTGCCGAGGTCGATGCGGCTGGAGCGTTGGCGGGCGCAAGGAGCCCTCCATGGTAGGACGGCGCTCGAATTAGCGGACGGCAGCGTGTGCTTGAGCTCGGCGGCGCCAGAAAAGATAGGCGGGCACACCTAGCAACACGATTCCGAGACCCATCCCGGCCCGAAGCGGCTGCGTTGCGATCGTGTTCACAACGAGGCCCACCGCAGCCACAATAAAGATAAGGGGCGTCAACGGGTACCCGGGAACACGGTAGGCGCGCACGGCATTCGGTTCACGGCGCCGGTAAACGAATACGCTGGCCGCGGCGAGTGCGTAGAAAATCCAGCCGATGAACACCACAAAGGTAAGCAGCTGCTCGAAGGAGCCAATCGCGGCAAGCACTGCCGACCACGCTCCGGCGACGCCAATAGCGAACGCGGGAGTGCGATAGGTCGGGTGAATCCGCGCGAGCGACCGGAAAAATAATTTGTCTTCGGCCATGGCGTAATAAACACGCGGGGCAGCGAGCATGGTGGCGTTGGCGGCGCTGAACATGGACACCAGGATGACGATGCCTACAATCTTGCTGGCGCCGCTGCCGACGACGACTGTCAAGGCCGAAGCAGCGACGCGCGTTGAGTCGGCAACGCCCGCAGCACCCAATGCGGCGATGTAGCCTACGTTTGCCAGCAGATAGATCACGATCAAACTGACGGTGCCGATGAGGAAGGCGAGGGGGAAGGTACGCTGAGGATTGATGGTTTCGCCGGCGCTGAAAGTCACGTATTGCCAACCCTCGTAGGCCCACAGAACGCTGATGATCGCCGCTCCCAACCCCGACAGGCCTGAAACCGTATGCGCCTTGGCTGCCGCTTCGTCGAGGAGAGGATGTGTGCCGCATGTCCACAGGATGATGCCGAAGGCGACGATGACGATCACCTTGAACGCCGTGGTGATATTGGTCAGATTCGCGCTTTGTCGTGTGCCGCGAATATTCACAACTGTTACGCACAGGATTAGGAGGACCGAGACGCCCTTTGCGACCATGCGTGGGAGAGGAATGAATTCGCCCAGATAGTTGGCGAATGCAACCGCCAAGGTCGCAACGGTGCCCGCGCTGATGACGAGGAAGAACGTCCAGCCGAACAAGAATGCCGGCAGCGCTCCGAAGCTGTCGCGAATATAGACGTAGAGCCCGCCGGCGCGCGGCCGCATGGCGCTGAGTTCTCCGTAGGTCAAGGCGCCCAAGAGAGACAGCACCCCACCAGCGAGCCATACCGTCGCCGCCAGCGGAACCGAATTGCCGACGGATTTGAGGACGGCTCCGGGTACCAGAAAAATGCCAGACCCGATGACGGTGCCGATAATCATCAACACAAGATCCCAAAGCCTAAGCACTCGCTTCAGTTCGACGGCTGGTTCGTTCACGTGCTCAGCCCCAAACGTCGGGTTTGAATGGGGACACCGAGCCGCCTTTGTAATCGAGGCCGGGCAGCCGGTCGAACTGCTGCATGAGCGGCCCATCGATATCGACGAGATCGGCAAGGCATCCGACGACGAACGCGGGTGCAATCGCCAGCGAACTGCCGCCCATACTCCCGACCATGATTTGCAGCCCCAGACCTCGCGCTGCTTCCGCAAGCGCGAGGGCATGGGTCAAGCCACCGGTCTTATCGAGCTTGATGTTGATCCATTGATAGCGCGACGACGCCAGCTCCAGCTCATCGAGATGCAGGCAGGATTCATCCGCGCACAGCGGTACTGGGGAATCGTAGTGATCCAATTCGGCATCATTGCCGCGGCGCAGAGGCTGCTCGATCATCTGGACGCCGAGACTCGCGCAGAGCGGGGCGAGTTGCACCAACTGATTGAAGCTCCAACCCTGATTGGCATCGACCACGATGCGCGCGTCCCGGCGCGATCGGCGGATCGCCTCGAGTCGCTCGGCGGGCCGGCTGCCGTCGAGCTTGATCTTCAGGAGACCATAGGCGCTCGCGGCGGCGGCCTTGACCGCCATCTCCTGGGGAGTCTCTTCGATGCCAATGGTGAATACGGTCTCTAGTGTCTTGGGTTTCACTCCTGAGATATGCCAGACCGAGCTTCCTTCGGACTTCGCCTCGAGATCCCAGAGTGCGCAGTCGACGGCATTGCGCGCCCCGCCTGGCGGCAGCAAATACTGCACCCTCGACCGTGTGATGTCGTTTTTGATCCATTCTGATTTTTGGCTGATTTGAGCTAGCAGTTTTTCTGGCGTTTCATCGAGATAGTACACCCCGAGCGCCTCGCCCCGGCCGATGGCACCGTCTCGCTCCAGTTCGACGACCACGGACTCGAAATGGTCCCAGGTTTTGCCGGAGATCCGGAACGGTCGCACGGTCGGCCAGCGTTCGATATGGACGCTCAATTTCACGCGCGTAACTCCGATTCGATCCTGTCGAGGATAGGGCGAACTCCATCGATGATGGGATCGACGCAGGGTAGGCATGTCTCTGTTGAGTACTGCGTCAATAGTCTGGCGCGTTCTGCGGCCGGAACCTTCGAGGTATTGAGCGCCACGCCAACGCAATGGATATCGGGATTGGTGAGTTTGCCAATGTCGACTGTCCAGGCGATGACCTCCGCAATGCTCGGCAGCGGGAAATCAGGCCACTGGGACACTGTTTTGCGCAGCGGGTCGTGACAGACCACGAACGCGTCGGGTTGCGATCCGACCAGCAAGCCGATCGAGACCTGCAAGAACCCTGGGTGGAAGATAGCGCCCTGACCTTCGATCACGTCCCAGTGTTCTGGGTCATTTTCCGGCGACAACATCTCGGCCGCTCCGGTCAAAAAGTCTGCCACGACGGCATCGATGGGAATACCTCGACCGGCGATCATGATTCCCGTCTGCCCGGTCGCGCGGAAATCGCTTTTGAGCCCCCTTGCTCGCATTTCTCGCTCGATGGCGAGCGCCGTATACTTTTTGCCGCAGGCGCAGTCGGTTCCAACGGTCAGCAGGCGCTTACCCGATCTCCTTTTTCCTGTTCCGACGGGCAAGTTAGGCGGCGGTACGCGCACGTCGATGAGACGCGCGGAACCTGCTGTTGCCGCGTCTTGAAGTCCGGGAAGGCTCGCTAAACGAACGTGTAGTCCTGCGACGATATCAATGCCGGCAGTGGCGACCTCGCGCAACGTTGCAACCCAGTGCGCCGGCACGCCGCCGCCGACGGCGGCGGAACCGATGATGAGGCTGCATACTCCTGCCTTTTTGGCATCGACGATGGATAGATCGGGTACGTCGGCGTTGACGCCACAGCCTGGCAAGCGCATCTGGCCGGCGCATTCTTGCGGGCGCCATTTCACCATGCCGAGCCCGGTTTTCGCGTAGAGGGCGTCGACCGTGTCGCCAAGAAAGACCACAAAAGGCATCTCGAACTGAGTTACGACGTTCACGGCGACTCCTCGACTTGGGTTTTGCGCTTGAGCATCTCGATTGCGGATTCGCTCAGCTTCGCCGCATTGAACCGCAGCCCTCAGTCTCGAGCTATGGCCAAACTTGGGCAATTGATCGGGTACGCAGTAGGATTCCGCCGAATCCGGTACCATTTTCAGCGGAAATCACTGCAGGGCGATTCGGAAAGGAACGGGCGGTGGAGAGCAAATCCTCGCAAGCGCAGGGGTGTCCTA
>Ga0193753_10001248_pt1 | contig 22100 bp, 16 predicted proteins | sample H1c2metaG_FD_144925 | JGI IMG/M metagenome (GOLD analysis project Ga0193753, IMG submission 144925) | Soil microbial communities from a riparian zone of the East river system, Colorado, United States - H1c2 | ecosystem: Environmental > Terrestrial > Soil > Riparian zone | place: USA: East... | reverse complement strand
TATATTGAAGCGCCTAAGCAAGTATTCATCATCTTGTTATGGCAAGCCTCCAGGATTCTTACAGAATGACAGGCAAGTGGTTGACAAATCTCAGGCATTCCATCATTCAGTCTGCCTGCTATTAATGGCGCTCTCGCTGTCATGCTGCAAGCATCCCGTGACAATTTTTATTAAAGCAGGTTATAATTAGTCAGGTATCTTAAATGAGGTTGCTTCTATGCACTGCGGCTCCCCCTGTTACTGTGATTATATCGATAGTTGCGATGTGGGAGACAGTGCGGAGAATGAAATTTCAAACATGTACAAAAATCTGTTTAATCCGTGTTATCCGTGTTCTAAAAATCCTTGCGGAACGCAAGCCGGGATATCCTAATCAACTTTTGTATACGTAAACTTTGTAAGCGTAGAAGACATAAACATGAATAGCTGGTAGCCCAAAACTTCAAATTCTTTTCCCTGTTGTGTCCAGGTAAAACTGTCTATATGGCTGAAGGCTGAACTGGCCGGCGCCAGCACCCGTGACAGTTTACCGTTTTTAAATGCATACTCCTCTTCCTTATACACCGTCAGTCCCGGGTTAAAAGACTGGTTGCTCCGCATGATATTTTTGCCACCCTTTCTTAGAAACCACAGGGTATCTCCTGTCTGGGCGCCTTTTACCCAGGTGCCGTATAAAAGGCTTGCATTATCACTGTCATTTTTGGAGCAGGCGATGGCCAGCAGGGCAAAAGCCATGAACAAACAAATAAGCAGGCGTAGCATTAGCGGGGTTTTTTGGGTTGACAGGAGAGAAGGGGCAAGCGTTGCATGGGAAGAATAAACCTGGGGAGTATTCAATATAAGTCAAGAGGAAAAAGCATACAATAAGGAGAAAAGCACCGCAAGAAAAGATTTTTGACGGGGTGTATTCCAATTTGTCGCTCGCAACCGGACTCGTCATTGCGAGCGCAGCGAAGCAATCTGTGTTCATCATTGTTAAGATTGAATAACTGAGGTTGTTGCACCTGTGAAGATATTACCCGTTTAATATCTTTTTGATAATTGATCAGCGTGATTATTCGGTTCACAGATTGCTTCATTTCATTCGCAATGACGAAAAATTTGGATGCACACCTTTTTGATACACCGCAGGTAATTTGTAAATTCGCTTTATGCCAGCATCAAAGAAAAATAAAAAGACAACAAACAAAAAAATTCATGGTATCATAGATCCATCGGTTCGTAATTATGGAAACGATCCTTATTTTGTAAAGAAGGCCAATGAAATGAAGGAATTGATTGAGAAGGTTGGTCTGCCAAAGGAATTCTACAAAAAAAAGTAAATCTTCAAATACAAATAATAAAGGCCCTGTCTCATAGTGAGACAGGGTTTTCTATTTATAGCGTATAGCACAAAACAAAATTATACATCGTTAGCAAGCGCAGCGTAGATGGGTTTTTGTGGTTGACAAGGGGGAAGGGGAAATGTTGCAGGGGGGAAGGGAATGAAGGAATGGTACCTGGTTAACAGGCTCAGGCAAATGAACAGAAAAAAGCACAAAAGAAGGAGGGAAACACCAGCAGGGAAGATTTTTTGCAGGGTATATTTATTTATTAAAGCAATGCATTTACCCCGCTACCCATATAAAACAAATAATAATTTCCTTGAATATGAATTCATCAGTGCTGGGCCAAAAGGAAATATAAAAAAAGTAGTCAGGCTGACTCGAATAGCAAGCAATATATTTAATCTTGGCTTTGGTGATTTAGAGGAAAGTACAGGGGAAATAGATGATATCAGTATAACAAATAATAACGATAGTCGCAAGGTATTGGCCACAGTAGCATCTATTGTTCATGATTTTACGCTTCGTTATCACAAAGCGTTGGTAACAGCAAAAGGCAGTACTGTTTCCAGGACCAGGCTTTACAGAATGGGAATTACAACTCACTGGTTAGCAATTAATGCTGATTTCGAAGTATTTGGCTTTCAAAATGGTTCATGGTGGCCTTTTGAACTACAAACTGATTATGACGCTTTTTTGATACGCCGAAGATAATTTGTAAATTTGTTTTCATGAAAGATGCAAAAAAAAATAAAAAGACTTCCAGCAAAAAAATACGTGCCATAATTGATTCATCAGTTGGCAACTATGAAAAGCATCCTTTTTTTGTGAGAAAGGCCAATGAAATGAAGGAGTTGATTGAGAAGGCAGGCCTGCCAAAGGAATTGTACGAGAAGAAATAAATCTTCAAATACAAATAATACAAACCCTGTCTCATTATGAGACAGGGTTTTCTATTTATAGCATATAGCACAAACAAAATTATACATCGTGAGCAAGCGCAGTGTAGATGGATTTTTGTGGTTGAGAGGAAAAGCGTTGCATGAAATAACAGAATAAAACCTGGTTAATATTCAAATATAAATGGTCAGAAAAAAAACATAAGATAGAGTGGAAAATACCGCTCAACAAGATTTTTTGCAGGATATATTTATCCTGGAAGGCTTACAATAATGTTTCCAAATTTAGAAACTTTTTTATAACTTTACAAATCATTAGCCGGTGCAGTATTTTCAAATAAAATTTTTAGACCAGGCAAATGAGTTCATGGCCGGACTTGAACCCGGTGCTTTCAAAAAATTGGTCTATAACATTGATCTTGCTGAGAAAACAAATGATCCAAGACTTTTCAAAAAATTGCGTGACGATATTTGGGAATTCCGGATCAGGCATGGAAGCAATCAAATTCGCTTACTTGCTTTTTGGGACAAGACGAATCATCAGGAAACGCTGGTTATTGCGACACATGGTTTTATAAAAAAGACAGACAAAGTGCCTGGCAATGAAATTGAGCGGGCCAAAAATATCAGGAAAAAATATTTTGATGAAAAAAAATAACATTATGCCAAAGACGCCACTAAAATTGTATTCCCTGGATGAGATGAAAGATAAATACATCGGCAAACCCGGTACTGCTGCCAGGCAGCAATATGAGCACGAACTTAGCATGGGCATTTTGGGCTACATGATTAAAAAAGCAAGACAGGAACGCAAACTAACCCAGGAGCAACTGGGGAAACTGGTGGGTGTTCAAAAAGCACAGATTTCAAAATTGGAGAGCAGTGCCAATAGCGCTACCATTGGCACCATTGTTAAAGTATTCAAAGCGCTAAATGCCGGCATTTACTTCAATGTAAAATTAAAAAATCAAAAAGGGCTACCAAAGGAATTTGCCATCATTGACCCCGGTGCTGGCAATCATGAAAAGCCCCCTTTTTTTGTAAAAAAGGCCAATAAAACCAAAGCGTTGATTAAAAAACCAGTCCTGCCAAAAAAACTCTACGCCAGCAAATAATTTTACCATTCAAATAATGTAAGCTCTGTCTCATAGAAGAGATGGGGTTTTTTGTTTACAGCACACGGATGGAACAACAATAAGCATAGCATGCGACCAGTTATTTTTTCTTTTTCTTGCCGTGTTTTATAGTTGGCCGGTTTTTATGCAGGGCATATACCGCGCTGAACAAAGCGGCACTGCATTCATAAAAAAAGATCATATTACTACGGTGCCTGGCTTCTATCTCATCTGAATCATTGCCCAGCGCCATTACCAGCGTATACCAAGCGCATTCCTCCGGCCCTTCATTTCCAAAGCATTCAAATATTTCTTGTATGATGGCCCAGGCATGCTGTTCCTTGCCGCTTGCCTGCAGCTTGTTGTAATGATCAAGTATGGGTAATCCGTAAAGGGTGTTCATAAAATGAGGTTTAGGCATAAAAATACACTTATTTATTATATAAATATGCCTACAAAGGATATATATAAGCCTAAAAGTTACATATATATGTGTTTTTGATTGATTTTGAAGAATTTAAAAGATCCAGAATCTGCTTAATTTGTCGGGAAATCAATTCAACGGAATAGTAATGGCGGATAAAACTTACAATCGGATAAAAGCTGTTCTCGCGGAAAGATCAAAAACCAATATCTGGTTAGCTGAAAAAATGGATAAAAATGTAAACACCGTTTCTAAATGGTGTACCAACAAAATGCAGCCAACAATTGAGACATTATTTGCAATTGCGAAAGTGCTTGATGTAGATGTACGGGAATTATTGGTATCAACAAAATAACAATGAAGAAATTAAATTATATCGATCTCTTTGCCGGAGCAGGTGGGCTTTCAGAAGGATTTATTCGTGCAGGATTTGAACCAATCGCCCATGTTGAAATGGATAAGGCTGCTTGTTACACATTAAAGACAAGAGCTGCGTATCATTATTTAAAAATAAAAAATAGATACGACACTTATAAATCCTATCTAAAAGGCGATATTAATCGAGATGAATTATATGCTGAAATTCCTGATGAGATACTTAAAAGTGTTATCAACTTACCAATAGGGACTGAATATAATCCTGTCATTCACAAAAAAATTTCAGAACAACTGAAAGAGAATGAAGTGGATTTAATTATTGGTGGCCCTCCCTGTCAGGCTTATTCTTTGGTTGGGAGGGCAAGAAGTGCTGATGGAATGAAAGGAGACCCTAGAAACTATCTCTATGTGCAGTATGCAAAATATCTGGAGAAGTATCAACCTAAGATGTTTGTATTTGAAAATGTGCTGGGGCTGAAATCTGCAGGTGCAGGTATTTATCTGCAAAACATGGAGAAATTGTTTGAGAAGAAAGGATATAAAATGGAACTGTTTACAGTAGAAGCTAACAATTTTGGTGTGCTGCAAAACAGAAAACGAATTATAATTATTGGATGGAAATCAGAACTTAATCCTTCTTTACCGGATTTAGAAAGTATTAGATACAGTGAAAAACATACTGTTAAAGACTTGCTTGCTGATCTACCATTTATATTTGCGGGAGGCGGGAAGGACAAATTCAGTACTTATAAAAAGGAATCAACTGGGTATTTGAATGACACAGGCATCCGCAATGGGATAGACATCCTTACACAACACGTAGCACGGCCGCACACCGAGCAGGATAAACAGATATACAAGATAGCTGTAGAATTGTTAAACGATGGGAAACGATTAAACTATAATGAACTACCCTCTAAGCTGAAAACACATAAAAACCGGCATTCTTTCTTTGATCGCTTTAAAGTTGTGAACGCAGATTCTGATTTTTCTCATACAGTAGTCGCGCATATAGCAAAGGATGGACATTATTATATACATCCGGATATAAAACAAAATAGGTCCATTACAGTTAGGGAAGCTGCCAGACTTCAATCTTTTCCGGATGATTTTTATTTTGAAGGAGCTAAGGAGGGAAGGAATAGAACAGCCGCATTTAAACAAATTGGGAATGCTGTACCGCCGTTAATGGCAGAAATGATAGCAAATATTATTAAACCAGCTTTGCATGTTAGATAAAGAGTATCTATCAGAAATAATTACTTCGAAATTTCCAGACTTGTACAATACTAAGTTTGAAATTAATTCTCAAACAATCTCCTCTTTTACACTTGGCAATCTTCTTCCATTTTTAGTTTATCAGAATACAATTGACTTAAATCATCGCTTAATAGGATTATATCTACCAGAAGATAAGAGTATAATAAATATAGTTCCGTTCTATATGATCATCGGTCAGTATAGAAAATTATTAAATAAAGCAATGGAGGTCAATAATTATCAGAATAATTCTTATAGTGTTGATCAAATACAAGTTACATTCGGAGGAAGCATCGCATACATTTCTTCTGTTGATTTTATCAATAGACAACTAAATTTAAAATTTGCTCAAGGAAAAGAGATGAAACTTCCTTTTGTTAAATCTTATAAAATAGCTTTTTTAAACAAACATGGCCAAACTTTAAACAATAAAATTGAAGCTTTTGAAAAAATTGACCAAGCTGATCAAACTAATATTTTCACGCTCCCATTTGATTTAAAGGAAAATCAGTATGAAGGAGTTATTATTTTTACGAACACATCAAAGTTTGAAAGCCTTATTCAAAATATTAAAGTTTCAGGAAATGATTTAAGAAATCATTTGAACATAGAAAAAGTAGTGTTCCCTTCAAATAGTTCAGAGCATAAGTTTATCAGGTTATCCAATTTAAAAACAGCTAATAAACCTGTGTCAGTACTCGTAGCAAGACAAGACGCATTTAATGCATATTCACAAATTCTTGCCTCCGGTGGAAAGAGATTGACACATATTAAGACAATCGTAATTGATGATTTCGATGAATTAGTAATCAGATGGGATAAAGCAGGTAGGGTTGGCGAAGAAATAAATGAGCTAAATGAAAATTATTTTAAACAATTGAATGAAAATAATTTAAAGGATCTCTATTTAATTTGTCGGAATAGCAGTTTAAATATTCATGAAATACTTAAAAAATTTGAAATTAATTATCATCCATGGCTGGTAAAGCCTATTGAGGCTCAATACTTAAATGAAGAAATATCGATAGCTCCAGAAATAACAATTACGAATGTGGGAGATTCAAAATTTGAAAACTTGAATGAAAGTATTAATATCTTAATAAACAGTTGGAAAAATTTATCAGATTCTAATTATTGTAATGGAGAAATTGTAACTCCTATTAAACATCTTTATGAACTGCGGGCAAAATTAAACTCTTTTTTTAGCCCCAATGATTTCAAAATCCTACTAAATGATTTTTTAATAAACCTTGCATTGCTCAGAAGCAAATATTTTTTTGCTGGGCAGGATTATAATTTAATTTCTAATACTGAAAATTTAATTAAAAATAAATTCATAGAGATTAAGAATTATAAGTTTGATATTATTGTTGACTTTCTCAAAAACAAGGCCATAAGTGGATTGGTCATGATTATATCTGACAATGACAATAATAATGATATCCTTTGGGTGCAGAATTCAATACGGGGGCTATTTCCATTTATTAGAATAGAGCACCATCATAAAAAGAAATCGTTTCAGTTAAAAAGTTTTAATAGTAACAATTCGGAAGTAATTTTTTACTTATCAGCGGATAAAATAACAATAGGTAAATCATTGGGGAATATTTTAGCTGTTCAGCAAATGTTTATTCTGAATAATAAGGCATATTCTTTTGCATTAAACTATTCAAAAAAATATCAACAGCTACAGAATGAGGTTGGCAATTCACAATTTCAGTATTCTCTTCTAAACAGTCTTGAGCCCAAAAATTCGTCTGCCGCTAATGATTTCGGGATTATTCCAATAAAGTATAAGAAAAATGAAATAGACGATGAGAAAGTTCAGGAATCAATTCAATTTGTAGAAACCGAATTAAATGATTTAGTAGAAGGGATAATTTTAAAGCATAAGAATGAGAATCCCTTCACCTCTGATAAATACATGTTACTTTTTGATGATAGCACATTTGAGATATTTCCTGAAAACAGACGGATGTATTTATATGAAGATGATAAGGAGACAGATGACATTGAGAAATCGTTAAAAACAGTTTGTGAGCTTAGAGCAGGGGAACAAATAATAATCCCTAAAAAAAATGCTCAAATAAAAGATCTTTTAAATCAAGTTCTGGAGAAAAATAGAAATTTTTCGGAGTCAATTGAAACAGATCTTAAATGGCGAATTTTGATAAATAATCATATTAAGCGATGTGGAATAGATTTAAATTTTTTTAGAAGAAAGCTCAAAAGTAATGGGTTTGTAATTGGGTCCGATCAAACTATACAACACTGGATTGATAGCGATACCAGGCGGCCTGACAATTTCAAAGGCTTATTAAATGCTTTGGCTAGACTTGAAATAATCAACATGAGTGAGATAAATTCTTATGACGTACATAATTTAGAATTGAAATCAATACAAATTAGATTTGTGAGAACGGCGATTGTTAAACTTTTATCAAGGCTAAATGGAATTGATGTCGAATATGATGAAAATTTTAATGACGAATTGCTTAATGATTTTATTGATCATATTGAGATAAAGAAAATTTCTTCGCTTTATAAATTATAATTATGCCCATAAGTCCTGTCACATTAGATGGCTACGAGTTTAATTCCAAAGCTGAAGAAAAGATTTATGAGGCTGCAAGGGACAACGGTTATTTTAATAATGGCGAAAGATATTTATTTCATTCATTGAGCATTATGAAAACTGGAAATACAAAGCTTAAGGCTGAAGTTGACTTTGTATACTTAGATAATGAATGCATTTTGTTTTTTGAAGTTAAGGGAGGTGAAGTTAAATTCAATTCCTTAACAAATGAATGGTGGGTGTTGGGCGGAACAGAGCGGGGTAATCCATTTACTCAAGCGTATAAATGTTTATTTCAAACAAGGGACAATCTTCTTCCTGACCTTTTTAAAAGCAGATCAATTTCACAAAGGTTAATATTCGGTATAGGTGTTCTGTTTCCTGAATGCTTAACGCCGAGTGAATTCAGAAAAACAACAAGGACTCAAATGGAATTTGATCCGGAATTGATCTATGATTATAATGATCATAAGCAATACGCGTTAATCACTTATATTAAAAAGGTAAAGAATTATTGGGCTAATCATCCTCAATTTGTTAACAGGACAGGTTTAAGTAGTAAGGAGGTTAGAACGATAAGTAAATATTTTAGACAAGATCTTCATTTTAGGCTTCCAGTTTCCGATCTTCTAAAGAATGAAGATGGTGAAACACAGAAATTTACTGGCATGCAAATGTGCTTTCTTGACAATTTAAAACTTAATCCGGGGAAAGGGGGGATTATAACTGGAGGGCCTGGGACGGGTAAAACAATTTTAGCGCTTGAGCTATTTAAGCGGAAAATTCAAGAAGGCAAAAAAACTCTTTTGATTTGCTATAATAAAAATTTAGCAGAGCATTTAAATAGCGTATGTAAATCCTATAAGCTTGACTGCCAATACGAAATTCGAAATATTCACCGCTTATATAGAGACGAAAACTTTGTAAAGATAAATACAGGTCAAATAATTGATACTCCCGAATACTGGTCTCTTACTCTCCCGCTTCTATTTGTTCAAAACCTAATCGAAATTAAAAAGGAATGTTTTGACTATATCATTGTTGATGAGGGCCAAGATATTTTGAATGAGTATCACTTCGATGCTTTAAGTAAGATTTTAAAGGGGGGCCTAGAGTCGGGGAATTGGGCTGTTTTTATGGACAAAGATTACCAGAATATTTATAATCCTGAAGTTGAGGAATACTTTAGTTACATGAAGGAAGTTTTTCCTTGTTTTGTAAACGTACTCGGCCTTAATTGTCGAAACACGATTTCAACTATTAAAAGAGCATCTGTACAGACAGGCTTTCCAGAAATGCCATGTTTAAGAACCAATGAGACATGGAAAAGTGAAATAAAATTTTATTCTTCTAATGTAGATCTAAAAAATAAAATAAATGACACAATTCTAAAACTGGAAAATGATGGAATCGAAAGAGAGTACATAACAATTCTTTGCCTTGAAAACGCGCAATTAGTTGAAATAATTGGCTCAAACCCTAAGCAATATGTTGAAGGAGCATTTGTAGTTCCGGGAAAAATAAATGTGTCGACTATTCATGCCTATAAAGGACTTGAAAATAAATTTATCCTGATTTGCGGCCCTCAAAATTATGATCCAAATGATAAAACACAGATGTCTTTGATATTTATTGCTAATACAAGAGCAACTTCTCAAAGTGTTTTTTTTCTTGATAAAAGGTTTGATCAAATAATTATAAATCGCATAACAAATTTAAACTAAAGATAAGTCTAATGACCCGGGAAAAAATTGTTGAAGAAGTAACAAGAATTCTTTATGGTCCGATTGGTGGAAAGGAAGAAGAATTGGATAAAAACCCTCTAGATTTTTATTCGGTTGGCGTCCTGTTTCCTCGTTTAGAGAAATTAATAGATATTATTGATCCTAATCCAGAAACAAATACAAGTAGCGAGGAAGATGCGAATGATAGCGAAGAAATTGAAGGACAAGCTGAGGATGAAGATACAAAACGACGAAGAGCCGCAAAAGAGTTTGACGAGTCGGAAAATTCCGGTGAATTTGAACTAACCACTAAATTCCGTCCTTCTGCAGCCGGTCTTTCTGTGCTTACTGCTAAAAATGCGAATCTCAATCTTAGTGTCAGCTTTGCTACCTATTTTAAAAAACAAGTAGAAAAAACAATTGGTAAAATTGATAATGAAAATACCATTAAGAAAATAAATATTTACAAGCACCTCCCTAGGGAGTTTTATTTTGAAAGTAGAAAAGGAGATTTTGATTTTGGTAATCTGAAAGGTGTGCCAGATGGAAAAATAGTTTACGTAGACCTTGATGATACTGCTCGTCTTTCGATTACTACACGGGCATATCCAAGAAATGAAGAATTGGAAATAAAAACATTTACGCTTATTAATCTAAAAGAAGTTAATTCGTTCAAAAATCAAAAGAAAGCAGAAGACTGTATTTTTCAACCTGTTATTTCTATAAATTTAATTGATGGTTTTCAGCCCTTTGAAGATTTGTCCGACTTAAAATTACTATCATCGGAGGATATTAATCTTAAACTTCTATATAGGAATTATAAGAAGTATGCCTTAGGGCATGGTATTTCTGTGAATTGGGTAAAAACTAATCAACTTATTCAAAAGGTCTTTACTCAGGTTCTTCCTGAAGAGAGAGTTAACGGAGTTGATCTTAATCCTCCTCTATTCTCAGGGAAAGACGTATTATATATTAAAAGATTAGCTGGCAGCTCAATTAATCAAAATTATAATTGGCTAATCATTGAAAAGGAGCTTAAGGATTTTGTAAATCTATATGTTGAATGGATACAAAAGCAGGATGTCCAAATAAAACAAAATCCAGAATTACTTTTACCAGAACTAATTGAAAAAGCAAAAGAAAATCTTAAACATTGCAAGAAGCTTTCTGAAAGAATGCTTAAAGGGATAGATATCCTTCATACCAACGCTATTGCAAGAAAGGCATTTGAAGATGCAAATCGTGCCATGTTTATGCAAAGGGTAATGGCGGACTTTAGCAACCATAGAAGAAAGCAGAATCGTGTGCAATGTAATAATGGAAATTTTGATGATGCATTGCCAGACTACTCACAAATCCCTTTCGATACGACATCAGGAAAAATTTGGCTAAATGGTAAGTTGACCTTGGATCAAGATAAAGAAAGACTAGGAACGCTTGCCAGGTGGAGACCCTTTCAATTGGCATTTTTACTTTCGCAAGTTGAGGGGATAATTGATTCAAAATCAATTGATCGCGATACTGTAGATCTTATCTGGTTTCCTACAGGTGGGGGCAAGACAGAAGCTTACTTAGGGCTTACTGCTTTTGTAATTTTTTATAGACGTTTAAATGCTAGAAAAAAATCTGGCAGTCCGGATAATGGAGCAGGTGTTACTGTGCTAATGAGATATACTTTAAGACTGCTTAATAAACAACAGTTTGAGCGTGCGAGTATTGTAATATGTTCATGCGACCTTATAAGAAGATCAGATCCTGCTAATTATGGAAAGACTCGTATATCAAATGGTATTTGGATGGGAAGAGCTATGACACCCAATAAAGAAAAAGATCAATGGGAAGATTATGGTAATTACATTAGGCAAATCAATAGTAAAAGCCAGCCTGATACTTTTAGAAATTCGCCGCCAATATTATCTTGTCCCTGTTGTGGAAATAGGCTTGTAAAGGAAATAGTAAACAATACGGTAGTTGGAAGATGGGGTTATTTTAGAGGACGAAACAATAGAAACGCTGAAGCAGGACGTTATTTAATAGCTTGTACGAATGAAAGATGTGATTTCCATGTCACAACAACAACCTTAAGAAATAATATAGAAAATTTACTTCCTATATATGAAGTCGATGATACGATATATAATGAAAGACCATCCCTTCTTTTTTCCACAGTAGATAAATTTGTTCAATTAGCCTGGAAAAGCGATTGTTTTAATCTCTTTAACATTAATTTCAGTGGAAGCACGATTAATAGAGTTTATCCTGCTCCGGAATTGATTATTCAGGATGAACTTCACTTGATCAGTTCAGCTTTGGGCACTATCTATGGCGTTTATGAAATTGTAATCGATAAATTATGTAAAGAAGGCGGTGGTGATATTCCTAAAATTATTGGTGCTACTGCAACAGTTCGCAATGCTGAAGAACAATGTAAAAGGTTATATGGTAGAAAGTATTTTCTACAATTTCCTCCACCTGCGACAGACGCTGACGATTCTTTTTACGCAAAGAAAATGTCGGATGATAAAAATAACCGTTTATATGTTGGATTCATGCCATCTGGTGTAACTACCAGTACTGCTCTAATTCGTTTGGCATCTGTTTTACTTGAAAGAATACCATCGTTGCTTCTGCCAAATGAAGAAGTGGATAAATATTACACTCTAGTTGTTTATTTTAATGCATTAAAAGAGTTAGGAAAATTCAGAACATTGCTTACGGACGACATAGTAGCTTATAGAAAACTCTTGGCTAATCACTTTCATACATTCATAAAACCTTTTAATAATAATACGCTCTGTGAATTGTCTAGTGTAATGACAGCTGATGATATCACTAATGGCCTTGATAAATTGGAAAAAACTACTTTGCCTGGTGGATTAGATACTAATAATTTTTTGGTTGAAAAGCTTTTTTTAACTGGCATTCGGACTATATATGATATTAGAACTGCAAAGGGAAGTGTGTGGAAAAATGTGTTTATTAATAAACTTTTTTTTGATCAGATTGGACTTGAATTTAAAAATGATTTCCCAACTGACATAGAGACTTTAAAGAAAGTTATAGAAAATATTTTTATTGACAAATCAGATCCAATCCAAATTGCACCAGCAACTAATATGATATCTGTAGGTGTTGATATTCCAAGGTTGAATACAATGATAATGATCGGGCAGCCTAAAACATCAGCAGAATATATCCAGGCAAGTTCTCGAGTTGGGCGTAACGGACCTGGCGTTATATTTACGTTTTTGACACCAACTAAAAACAGGGATCGATCTCATTACGAAAGTTTTAAAGCTTTTCATCAAGCATACTATTATTATGTCGAAGCCAGTTCTGTTACACCTTTTTCTGGACCTGCTTTGGAAAAAGTATTACCTACAGTTTTAATTGCCTTAACTCGCAGCTTATATCTCAATGGAAATACTGGTGTTTTTTCTTCAACTGAAACTGACTATTTGACTTTTATAAACGGTATAGCAGAAGATATAAAAAAAAGAGGGATGAATAGTTATCCTATGGATAAAACAAATGAGTTTTCAAATATGGTGAATACTATAAAAAATGATTTTCTGGAAATGATGAATAGTCTTGTAGGGAATAGAAAACTTGCGGAATATAGTGATTTCTTGGAATATAATTATATAACTGGACGAATGGAGCCTATGGTTAAAAATCATATGGCCGTTTACAATGCTCCCGCTCAATTCACAGACAGTATTTTGAAAGATCATTTGCCGACAATGCAGACCTTGAGAAATGTTGAATCTTCTACAAAAATTTCAATTAAAAACTATGATTAAAGAGTATGATATACGACAATCTCAGGTTATACATACATGGCCAGCAGGCGCAATAATAGATCTTCCTGAGGTTTCTCTCATCATGTTATGCCATGATGACTCCCCTAATGATTGGGGCTTAGATAAGAATAGTAAGGATAATCCAAATGAGAAAATTATAATTAAGGACAACCGGCTAGCTGAAGCGTTCAAGGTGGAGCATTTTATAATGCCTCCGGCTTTGAACGGCACTAATAACTTAACAGCGTGGAGTATTCGTTTTCCAAGGGCTCAATATTGTCCACAATGTGGGTTGATACATATGATTAATAAAGATAGCGGTCAGCAACTTAGACCAGGAGATAATAAAAAATATGATCAGGCAGTTGCAGCATTTTACTGCACTATTTGTTTTAATAATCAGATTGGTATGGGGCCGAAACTTGTACCGATGCGTTTTATAATTGCGACGGAAGAAGGATTTATTGATGATTTTCCGTGGGATTGGTATGTTCACAAAAATAAACCAGAGGAAAGAAATAAAGGGCACAACCTTTTTTATCAATCCAAAGGAGGTTCAGCTAGTCTTCACGATATCAATATTGAAAGTCGAAGAGTTAGTGATAATACTTTAGTAGATCGAAGCCACTTGGGAGAAATATTTGGTCAAGAGATTTTTACAGAGAGTTCTCCAGCACACGGTCATTATCTTAATTATGTAAATGGTTATATGCCAAAGCCGTGGAAGGGGTGGTACAATAACAATACATTTATTAGTGAATTAATAAGTGATATTCCGTCCCCAAATAATATAATGAATGGGGAAGATATATCGGCAGAAGCTAAAAGAAAATTTCCTCGTACAATACAAAAAGGAGCCGGGAATGTTATTTTTCCCATTGTCTATAGTGGTATTCTTTTGCCAAAATCTACTTATGAGCAGCAATGTCCTCCTAATGTTCAGCAAATTATTGAAACACAAATATTATCCTTAAAGGACAATATGCCTGATATGTATCAAGAATATTCAAATGATCAATGGAGGGATTTTTTTAGTGAACAGGCAAATAATAATCCCAACCATTCTCTTAACAAATTGGGTTATCAGGTTGTTGAAATTAACGCTTTTATTAGGAATCATTTTGGCGGAAATTCATCTGATCAATTTATCAACAAGGCGACCCAACTACGAAGGCAAGAATTTAAAGCATTTGTTGGCAATATATCTAATGATCAAAGTATATGGTTTAAAAAAAGTGAAGAGGCGGGTTTAAAATATAATGACATTTTAAAGGATAAGATATTCGATCAGGTAATCTTACTTGAAAAGCTCTCTGCATTAAAAATCTATAGAGGTTTTACAAGAATTAAACCATTAATGAGCGAAGAATTGGTTTTTGCGGATAACGCAGACAGCCTTGACATAAATCAATTAAAAGAATTTGAACGAATACAAGATGCAAGGAAAAATCCAGTTCATACAAGAGAAATACCTGCAGTTGAAGTGAGAGGAGAGGGGATATTTCTAAAGTTTAATAATCAGAAACTAAATGAATGGAGCAAAATTTATCCTGAAGCACGTTTGAAAACCATCAATTATAATCTAAATCAGACTAATCTTGATTTTAATCAAAATACACAGCTTATTAATAAGCGATATCTTTTTCTTCATACTTTTTCTCATATTCTATTAAAAGAACTTTCTGAAGATTGTGGATACAGCTTATCATCCCTTTCGGAAATTATTTATTGCAGTAGGGATGATGAATCGGGAACGACTGATGAGATGAACGGCATTCTTATTTATACCACCACTTCCGATTCCGAGGGTTCATTGGGAGGTCTTGTAGAAAAAGGAAGCCCCGAATACTTTTCCTCTATAATTAAAAAGGGGGTTGATAAAGCGAGATGGTGTTCTTCTGATCCGTTATGCATTTCAGCAGATCATGGACAGGGATTTATGGGTCTTAATCTAGCTGCTTGTTATTCATGCGTCCTGTTGCCAGAAACAAGTTGCGAGAAAATGAATAAATATTTAGATCGTGCTGCAGTAATCGGCACCTTAAATATGCCGAGCATGGGTCTTTTTTAAACAAAGTAATTTTAAATTTATGACACTTGACGAATTTGCAATCGATTTTTTAGAGAATTCATTGATTAGTGTTGAAGCTGATGGGATTTCAGATGAAGATGCAATTACAAATGACATTTTGGAATATATCAAGGATTGTGGTGAAATTATGGAACCTCAATTATGTAATTTTAAAGTTAGAGGAATTAAAATTAACGCGGTTGATTATGATGATGATAATGAATCCATCGATTTATTTGTTACACTATCAAAAAGGGATTTAAAAATTCAGAAGGTTTCAGATAGGGATGTTTTAGACGCATTTGAAAAGGCAGAAAATTTTTTTAATTCTGCTCGGAGTAGTACAATTACCGAAAAAATTGAGCAGTCAAATGAATTGTTGAATGATATTATTGGGCTCATTAAGCAAACAAAAAGCTTTGTAAAAAATGTCCGCGTTTTTGTACTGACAAACGGCTTATGTTCTGCTCACATTGTTCCTAAGGATAAAGAAGATGCTGGAATTATATGGGATTTTGAATTGTGGGATATCGAACGAGTATATCAACAATATTTAATTAAAGCTGGTAAACAGAAAATAGAAATTGATTTTGAGAAAGATTATAGCTTCAAATTAAAGTGTTTACAAATGGATAATGTAAGTAATAAAGTTGACGAATACATAGCTATCTTACCAGCGCAAATACTAGCTGACATTTACGGGCAGTACAAACAAGGATTACTGGAAAAGAATATTCGTACTTTTTTGCACTTTAAGGCAAAAGTAAATAATGGTATCCGCGAAACTATTAGGACTGAGCCGGATATGTTTTTTGCATACAATAATGGTATATCAACTACAGCTGAGAAAGTGGATATTGTGTTTGAAGGGGGGCTTCCTTACATAAGTAAAATAGAAAACTTACAAATTGTTAACGGAGGACAAACTACAGCTTCTATTTATTATGCATCTAATGAGAGAGAAGTTGATCTTTCCAAAGCTTTTGTACCAATGAAAATTTCGGTTATTAAAGCTGATAATAACTTAAACGAGATCGTCCCTAAAATTTCACAGTTTGCTAATAGTCAAACTGCAATAAAGGCATCAGATTTTAGTTCAAATTCTGATTATCATCTTTCGTTGGAAAGGTGGTCCAGAACAGAATGGGCTCCTGCTTTGACAGGGGGTAAAGCTGTGAGCAAATGGTATTACGAAAGAACTAGAGGACAATATTTGGATGAAAGGTCAAGACTGATTTCCCCAAAAGAGCAGAAGCGTTTTGATACTGAATACATAAAAAAACAAAAATTCAATAAACTTGACCTTGCAAAATATGAGGTAAGTTGGTGGCAACGTCCACATGACGTGAGTAAGGGTGGAGAAAAAAACTTCCCAATTTTTCAACGGGAAATAGAAAACACTAAGGCAGAGGTCACAAAAAAATACTATTATCGGTTAATTGCTAAAACTATTTTGTTCAACGAAACCGATAAAATTGTAAACTCTAAGAAACTTGGCGGCTACAAGGCCAATGTTGTTTCTTATGTTATTTCCCTGCTTTCATATAAAACTAATAAAAATTTAAATCTTGATCTTATATGGGACAATCAAGATCTCAACGAGGAATTACGTTTAGTTTTGGATAAAATGATAGATGTTGTATGGCTTCATATTAATAATCCTTCAAAACAAGGAATGAATATTTCTGAGTGGTGTAAAAAGCATGAATGCTGGCTTTCGTTAAAGGATAAATTTATTGATATCGGTTCACTTGACAGTCAACTAGCAAGTGAAGGTTCTGGTGAGCGTGACCTGTTAGGTCAGCAATTTTCGCATCAAGAAATAACAGAGATTGAAGAGGCATCAAGAATAAAAGGTGAATCTTGGTTTTTCATAGCTAGGTGGGCAAAAGAAAATAACATGTTGACTCCTTTTGATAGGAAACTTGCATACAACCTGGGAGTATTATATAATCGAAAATTAAGATTTTCCCCCAAGCAAGCAAAAAACGCATTACGGATATTGAAAGAAGCAAAAAGTAATGGTTGTAAAATTGAGGATTTGTTTTATTCTAATAATTCTCAAGGCGGTTAAATAGTTTAATAGTAGATACTTTTATTAATAGCAAAACAAATGAGTTAAGTATCGTCTAGTCTATATCCAATCCTTCCCTCCTCATAAAAATCTTCCTACTGCTTCACCCTTATATAAATCAGCTTAATGGTTTTTTTATCGGTTTCGCGCTCGTCAATATCAAAGCGGTTGAGGGATTTGATGAGAGGTGTTAGTTTTACAAAACCATAATTGCGGGGATCAAAATCTGGTTTTTTCTTTAATAGCAAGGCACCTACTTCGCCCAGGAAAGCCCAGCCGTTTTCATCGGCCAGGTCGGCAATGGTAGCCGCTATTAATTGTATCAGTTCTTTATCTTCCTTGGGTGGCGGCGACGGCTTGGCAGGCGTTGCTGTTTCTTTGGTAACCGTTACGGTTTCGGCAGAGAAGGAGGCAATGATTTCGAGGTAGATAAATTTATCGCAGGCAACAATAAACGGATGCGGTGTTTTCTTTTGCCCAATACCATAGACTTGCATACCTGCTTCGCGCAGACGGGTAGCCAGCCGGGTAAAATCACTGTCGCTGCTGACAATGCAAAAACCATCTGCACGGCCGGAATATAAAATATCCATGGCATCAATGATCATGGCAGAGTCGGATGAATTTTTACCCGTGGTATAACTGTACTGCTGAATAGGAGTAATGGCATTCTCCAGCAATACGGTTTTCCAGCCACTGAGTGTGGGCTTGGTCCAGTCACCGTAAATGCGTTTAAAAGTTGGCGTGCCGTATTTGGCAATCTCCTCCATCATTCCTTTTACATTGCTGTAAGGAATATTATCCGCATCAATCAGGACCGCCAGGCGCAGGTCTTTTTTTGTTTCCATGGCTTAAAGGTAAGGCTAAGCACGGAGACAGGGGACAGGGAGTGACACAGTAATAGTTGGTTTGGTATTTCTCATTGCCATAAAAAAGCACCCCGAACGCCGGAGTGCTTTTGTTATAGATACGGGTAAATATTTTTAATGACGAACTTCTACCACCACTCTTGCATGATGCCTGATTGGACGGTGATGCCTGTAATGCCTGTAATGATGGCGCCTTACATAATGAGGATGGTGTCTCGCTCTCCGAACACTATTATGATGTACCTGGCGAATATCGCGGTGCGTTCTTTCATGATAAGCTACTGCAGCGCGGTGATCGGCCCTTGCTCTTTCAGGCTGGCCAGTTAAAATATCGCGTGCAACCTCGTGCCTTTTATTTCTTTCCCTGGCTATGTCGTTCCTGACCACTTCTTTTTCATGTGCTGTTGCCTGGGCCATTGCTGTTGCGCCAATGATAAGCGCTGCCAGTAAACCATATACTCTTTTCATACAAATAATTATTAAATTATAAAATTGGGTAGTATAGCTTTATAGTGTATGAAAATGATGCCGGAACCTTTTCAATTCATTATAAAGGGTTTAAATAAAGAAAGATGAATTGTATGTGGAATAATGTCTACGTAAATTATTATTTTATATGTTGTATTTTAAATTTTGAATGCCTGACCTATAATGCTTTACAATGAAATGAAGGCGCTTTAGAAGTGTATGAATACAATTCCCAGTTGCACATCATTGTTTATGTATTTTTTTGCATTACTGGGTACCGGCATTCAAAATTTAACATTTAAAATTCAAAATAGATTGATTGCTTACCTTTAGCATAACCTACACAATCACCATATGAACCGCTTTTTATTATTCTTTGCTGTATGTATTTTTTGTAACCAGTCAACGACAGCACAAAACCTGGTGGATAAAGCCAATGCATTTATTGGTACACTGAATGAGACACAAAAAACAGAAGCCCTTTATCCTTTTGATACCGCAGAGCGCTACCGCTTTATGTATGTACCGCTGGATGACCGCAAAGGCATTTCTATGAATGAACTGAATGCCGCACAGCAGGCAGCAGTCATGGATTTATTAAAAACAAGCCTGAGCGAAGAGACGGTACAAAAAGTAAGATCCATCATGCTGCTGGATAATGTATTGAAAGAACTGGAGCACCGCAAACCGGAAGACCATTTCCGTGATCCGGGCAAATATTTTCTTACCATATTCGGCATCCCCTCTGCTACAACTATCTGGGGCTGGCGCTTTGAAGGTCACCATGTGGCGTTTCATTTTTCCGCCGATAAAAAACAACTGGTGGCAGGCACGCCCTCTTTCCTTGGATCCAACCCGGCCATTGTACTGACCGGGCCCGAAAAAGACAAGCAGGTATTAAAAGAAGAAACAGACCGGGGATTTGCATTACTGCATGCCCTGTCTGCCGCTGAATTAAAAAAAGCCATTGTTGATTCTGTAGCCCCCGGCGAAATTATTACCGCCGCCAGCAGGAAAGCCATGATAGCGAATCCTGCGGGTATCCGTTACAGTGAGTTGTCGCCGGGCAACAAACAATTATTGCTGCAGCTGCTTACCATGTATGTGCACCGGTATACCAAATTGTTTGCCGACAATATGCTGAAACAGATACAAACGGCAGGTTTGGATAATCTATGGTTTACCTGGGCGGGTTATACAGAACATGTGTTGGGCAAACCCTATTATTACCGCATACAGGGCCCTTCTATAATTATTGAATACGATAACTCGCAAAACAATGCCAACCATATACACACGGTCATCCGTGATTTGACAAATGATTTTGGGGGAGATATTTTATTGCAGCATTACAGGGAGAGTCATTAGGCTAGGAGAACAAAGAGAAAAAGAGGATTTTTTGTCGCACAGAGCTAGCAGGGCTAACAGAGGGAAACGAAGAATGAAAATGGGTTCTTTTTTCTTTTAGTTGTGGAAAATGGTTCTTTGCGAATTCGAAGGATTTATCTTTTGTTTATTCGGAATCGTTCTCTCCGCTAGTGTCCGCAGGGCTTATCATTCATTTATGCCGGATTGTTGAGATCCCTCCTGCGTCGGGATGACAAAAGCTCCGAGATGACAAAACCGTAAAGCATAACAACCTCTTTTTCTCTGTTAGCTCTGTGCGATTCGTTTTATGATGGATTGGGTTTCTCTGCAAGTAATTGCAAGGTTTGTCCATTGGTTTATGCTGTTGGTTCTCTCCGCTAATGTCCGCAGGGCTTATCATTTATTTATGCCGATTGTTGAGATCCCTCCTGCGTCGGGATGACAAAAGCCCCGGGATGACAAAAGCCGTAAAGTATAACAACCTCTTTTTCTCTGCTGGCTCTGTGCGATTCGTTTTATGGTAGTTGAGTTTCTCTGGTAATCATTGAAAAGATTTGTGTATTGGTTTATGCCGTTGGTTCTCTCCGCTAGTGTCCGCAGGGCTTATCATTCATTTATGCCGGATTGTTGAGATCCCTCGTGCCTCGGGATGACAAAAGCGCCCCAGGAACATAAAACCGTATGAGATGACAAAAGTTCCGAGATGACAAAACCGTAAAGCATAACAACCTCTTTTTCTCTGTTAGCTCTGCGCGACCATTTCTCTCACCTCCTTTTCTCTTTTTTCCTCTTAGCCCTTAGCCAAACATATCCAATTGTCCGCCACCCGCTAATTCATCTTTTTCAAACAGCAGGATTCTTCCATACTTGTTATCATAACCGGGTACAATTTGTTTTACCTCGCCGGCACGCATACGGCTGATAGCTTGTCCGAGTAGCGGGTGATACCGTTCAATATCTGTTACGGGTGTTTCTTCTAGTAGCGCAAACTCATTACCAAAAGCAGCAATGGCTTTGCGGAATGCAGCGGTCACTTTTTTAGTGTCTGCACCTGCCCCATGTATTTCTGATAATATTTCCTGCAAGGGGATAACATGATGAAAATCTTTGTTATCATTCTGCCGGCCAGCAAAGCTGCTGCCGGTCAGCCTGTCAAGCTGGTGCATAGCGCCAATGGTTACCTGCTTTTTGCAAACCGGGCAGATAGTGCCGCAATCCCTGCTTTGCTCCGGTGATAAACATACACCGCATTTGCGATGACCATCATAGGTGTATTTGCCTTCTTCCGGAAAAAATTCAATGGTGCCGCTAAAACCTTTTTTTGTTTTTACCGCATTGAATAAACCATCATATGTTTTCTCCGTATCAAAAAGGTTAAGCTCCCTTCCCAGTTTATTCAGCGAATGCGCATCGGAATTAGACATCATGGCCAGGTTATCTAATTTATTCCAGCGGCGGTTCATAGCAGGATCGGAGGAAAGCCCGGTTTCCAAAGCAAAAATATGATTTGACAGATCTCCATAACAGGCTGCAAGGCTATCGTGCCCGTTTTTTGAACCGAAGACGGCATTCCACGGCGTCCATGCATGGGCAGGAACCAGGTAGGCGCGATCGGATGATGCCAATATGATTTCCAGTAAACTGCCGGAAGATAAAATGATGCTGGGCCTTCCGTCTGCGGATAAATCAGCATAGGCACCCAGTTTTTTATTGATCTTTTTCACCGTATCAAAATCCGGTGCATATA
>Ga0193753_10001247_pt1 | contig 22128 bp, 19 predicted proteins | sample H1c2metaG_FD_144925 | JGI IMG/M metagenome (GOLD analysis project Ga0193753, IMG submission 144925) | Soil microbial communities from a riparian zone of the East river system, Colorado, United States - H1c2 | ecosystem: Environmental > Terrestrial > Soil > Riparian zone | place: USA: East... | reverse complement strand
TTAGACGGTAAGAATGGGAAGACGGTAAGAAAAACATATCGGCCGATCGTAATTAAGAACATTCTTACCGTCCTTTCCGGAAAAAAAATTACCGGTATGAAAATACATAGGTCGACATATTCAAGCTCCTGCATCAGCCGTCCGGATGGGGCTGCATGGACTGGGTGACATGAATGTTTCGCCAGGCCGCGAATTTTATTTACTTTAAATGAACCAAAACCATTCGATATGAGCACAGGAACACTAACGGAAAGAAGTGGCGCTGCCCAGCGATCGCCGTCCGTCGATATCCTTCGTGGCGCCGTCATGGTATTGATGGCGATCGATCATGTCCGCGTCTATTCGGGGCTTCCCGCGGGAGGTAATACCGCCGGCATCTTCTTCACGCGTTGGGTCACTCATTTTTGCGCACCCGCATTTGCATTCCTTGCGGGCACCAGTATTCTTCTCTATGGTATCGCACTCAACAATAAGAAGAAACTGGCAGCGTATCTTATCACGCGCGGCCTCTTCCTGGTGGTTCTCGAACTTACACTGATACGCTTCTGCTGGACCTTCAATCTCGATTTTGGGAATTTTATCCTGGCCGGCATCATCTGGATGCTGGGATGGTGCATGGTGCTGATGGCAGCGTTTATCTGGCTGAGGCCTGCTGCAGTGGCCATCATTGGACTACTCATCATTTTTCTTCAGCAGCTGTTTGAATACGTGCCTCGCGTGCTTCCCTCTAACCTGCGAATTCCTTTCGGAAAATTCTGGGAATTCATTTACCCCTCGGGACTCGAAGGTCCTTCAGGCATTTCAATTCTCTATGTGCTCGTGCCCTGGATAGGCGTGATGGCCGCCGGCTACGGCTTCGGTCTTATTATTAGAATGGATCCGGTAAAGCGAAGGAAGATATGCCTTTGGACCGGCCTGTCATGCATCATTCTCTTCATCGTGATCGGCTGCTCCATTCTCCTCCGTCAACCCACGCCGGAGGATGCACCGCCTTTCCTCTTCCGCCTGCTCAATCAAAAGAAATATCCCGCCTCGCAATTATACCTGCTCATGACTCTCGGTCCGGTGATCGCCTTAGTGCCCTATGCGGAGAAAGCAAAGGGCTGGCTAAGCAGGGCGCTCTCCATATTCGGCAGGGTTCCCATGTTTTACTACCTCCTGCACATACCATTGATCCATGTCTCGGCCTTGCTGTTTAATTATTTAATGACGGGTCAGCCGCACCAGGAATGGTACAACACTGCTCCCTACGTATTCATGGTGCCTGATGAACAGAAATGGCAGTTGAGCATGCTTTATCTCGTGTACCTTGTCGATCTCATTTTATTGTTCCTTGCGTGTCGCTGGTATGCGAGGTATAAGAGAGATCACCCGGAAAACAGATGGCTTAAATTCGTATGAAGACAATTTGGCAATTTGATAATTTGGTAATTTGACAATGATCCTCAGGTAGAACGGGGACTTCTCATCGGAGCACGCCCAATTATCAAATTGTTCTTTCATGACAAACAGTGAACCCGGCCTTCTTCCAGTCCTCCTGCACGCAGAGCCCGTGCTTGCGGTAAAAAATATTTCCGAAACAATTTCCTATTGGCAGAAAAAACTCGGATTCCCTCATCAATGGACATGGGGAGAGCCGGCCAATCATGGAGGCGTTTCCTGGAACAATGTATTCGTACAGTTCTCACTTGATCCCGAGATGGCTTCGGCCTCCGAGGGACATTCGGTTTGGATAAAGGTGGAGCGCCTGGAAACGCTTTACGACCTGCATCAGAAGAAAGGCGCCGATATCGTTACTCCCCTGCAGAACCGCCCATGGGGCATGGCGGATTATACCGTTCGCGAAATGAATGGCTACTATCTCATTTTTTCGGCGCCGGTGACAGACCGTGAACCGCGGCAGGTGTTACCGCCATCACAGGTACGCGTGCATGCGAGACAGCCAACACCGCAGCAATACCGGCATCTGGTGACGGCCGTTGGCTGGTCATCCTCCTCCGATGAGCAAACCGTGAAAGCGATATTGGCCGCCTCATTATTTGCCGTCGTGGCAGAAGACTGCGATACTGGCAAGATCATTGGATGCGCCATGGTTCTTGGAGACGGGATCAGTTTCTACTATGTGAAGGATGTGATGGTGGAACCCGTATGGCAGGGCAAGCGGGTGGGCACGGCCATGATGAAAGAATTGACGAAGTGGCTGGACGAACACGCGCCGGATAATTCACTGGTGGGTCTGTTCACCGGCGAAGGCCTCACTCCATTCTACCAACAGTTCGGCTTTACTACCGCGTTCGGAATGCACAGGAGAATACACAAAGAAGGATAGGCCTCCCCCAAGGAATAAGCCAACGCTTCGTTATAATTCCCGGCGACAGGACTTATCACCGCAAAACCAGGGATGGTAAAAATCATTTGCGTTAATTTTATACGCTATGAAAAAGATCCCTGTTCCCATCGTACTCGCTTTCTCGCTTTTTATTTTTGCCGGCTGCACCAATACCCCGAAGAATACTCCGGCGTCTGCGCCTGTGCAGAGCAATGCGAAAGACGCGCCCGAGATCAATACCAATTACGGCTGGCTCAACACCGACCGGTCCTATTCCATAAAGGACTTCCAGGGAAAGATCGTACTGCTTGATTTCTGGACCTTCGGCTGCATCAATTGCCAGCACATCATTCCCGACCTGGAGAAGCTCGAAATGGAATTTCCAAATGAACTGGTAGTGATCGGCATTCACTCCGCGAAGTTCGATTCCGAGAAGAGCAGCGACCGGATAAGAAATGCCATCTCCAAGTTCGGCATCACCCATCCCGTGGTAAACGATGCCGATTACGCAGTCTGGCATTCTTACAATATCAATTCCTGGCCGACCGTGACGCTTGTTACTCCCGATGGGAAGATATTCTTTCAGCGGGAAGGTGAACGGGTCTACGATGTATTCCGTCAAAAGATCATGCAGTTGAAGGAAGAATACAAGGGAAGATTGAAAGAACAACCCTTTGCCTTTCACGCGAAGAAAGACACCGTTAGCTCCATCCTGAAATTCCCATCCAAGCTGATTGCCGGCGAGAAGGGAACGGTATGGCTTTCGGATAGCGGCAACGACCGGATATTGAACATCGATGAAAATGGAAAGATCCTCGAGACGATCGGGAAAGGAAGCCAGGGGTTCGAAAATGGAGGCTTCTCATCCGCTACTTTCTACGAGCCGCAGGGTCTTGCACTCGATGGCGACCGGCTGTATATCGCCGATTCGAAGAACAATTCCATCCGTGTCGCCGACCTAACCACCAGGCAGGTCAGCACGATTGCAGGCGATGGGACCATGGGATACTATTACAATAATGATAAACTGAATACTCCCGTTCTTCCCAATACCCCCTGGGACCTCCTTCTCGACAACGGCTTCCTCTTTATTGCCAACGCCGGTAATCACCAACTCTTGCGGATGAATGTCAGCGACAATAAGGTCTTCCGTTTCGCGGGCAATGGCCGTGAGGCATTGAAGAATGGATCACTAATCGAGGCGTCATTCAATCAACCGAGTGGCCTGGCGAAGGATAAAGATTTTCTCTACGTAGCCGACCCGGAGGCGAGCGCCATCAGGAAAGTAGACCTGAAGAATAAACTGGTGCAAACCCTCGTTGGCAAAGGCCTGTTCAAGTTCGGCGATAAGGATGGAGCCCTGGACCAGGCACTGCTTCAGCATTGCGTGGGCCTGGCAGTAGACAATGAAAAGATCTATATAGCGGATACCTACAATGGAAAGGTGAAGGTACTCGACCTCTCGAAGATGAGACTGACCACACTCGTGGATGGATTGAACGAACCGAATGACGTATTACTCAAAGGAAACAATTTGTGGATAACGGATACGAATAATAATCAGCTGGTGATATTTGATCTTAAGAATAAGAAGAAGACGATTGTGCAGGTGCGGGTTTGATTGGGAATTGGTAATTGGGAATAGAGAATTGGGCTGATCTTTGAAAAATCTTCTCATAAGGCCCAATTCCTTATTCCCAATTACTAATTCCTCATTAGAAGATAAAGCGGAATCCAATGCCGAGATTCTGCAAGAACGTATTATTGAGAGACGTGTATGCCGAGAATTCCTTTCTCTTTACGTCGGAGTTAGGCCCCCTTTCCCTGTAGGATGCATACTGCAGACTGAGAAGTTGGGGAATTTGCACATCCAGGTAGAAACTGCGAAGCACTTTGTAGGATATGCCTGGTGCGAATCTGAACAGCGCCGTGGACCAGCGATTATTCGCCAACTGTGGTCCTCCCACCTGGTCGATCGTGGAATGGTTCGTGGTGAAAGACAAGGCCGGTTCACCAAAGAAATAAAAATCCTTTGCCAGCTTCTTGTACTGGCGATAAAAAATACCCGCGCCATAGGTATTGTTTTTTTGGTTGCTGAAATTGTTGCCAGTCTGATAATTTTTTTGCGAGGAGGGCGAATAGAGAAGGCTAATTCCCACCACGCTGTTCTCACGAATGGCCTTTCCCACAGATAAATTAAAACTGGCGTTGCGCAGCTTTGAATTCCCCTGGTTTATTTGGTCATTATTATCGGCCGAATAATAATAAAATTCTCCACCGATAGAGGTCGATCCCTTTTTGATCTGGGAGAAACAGGTAAGGCTGCATAAAATGGCAATTGAAAAGATGCTTAGAATTTTAATCATGGTAGATTTTTTTCTAAGGACAATTCTTTTCACGGCATTGATGTTAAGAGCCCGCCAAATAGGATAAACATTTTTTCAAGATGAAAAAATAATGTTAAGGTTGATGCAATGTCGCAATCAAATGGAATAAGTGACGGCAAATGGGATCCATGAGAATGGAAAAAAGAAAGGAGAGATACAGTCCACCGACTATACCTCTCCCCGGTCTATATCTGCTTACTAAGATATACGTGTTTACTCTGCCCGCAGGCTATTCACTGGATTAGCCAGCGCCGCCTTAATGGTCTGCACACTTACCGCCAACCACGCAATGATCAACGCGGCGCCTCCGGCAAAAATGAAGACGAACCAGCTGATCGAGATCCGGTATGGGTAATCGGAGAGCCAGTCATGCATGATCAGCCATCCCGTAGGAAATGCAATGATGCAGGAGATGAATACTAATTGCAAGAATTCCATCGTCAGCAAACCTGTTAAACCACTAACGGATGCACCCAATACCTTCCGGATACCGATCTCCTTGGTTCTCCGTTCCGCAGTATAAGCGGCAAGACCAAGCAACCCCAGGCAAGAGATAATGATCGCCAATGCGGCAAACACTCTCGACAATTTACTGATCAATGCCTCATCCGAGAATATCTGGCTGAACTGATCGTCCACAAATTCAAACTGCATGGGATAGGCTGGGTTGTCTTTCTTCATCACGGCCTGAACTGCAGCAATCCCTTGCGCCGGCCCCACCACTTGCTTAAAGCGTGTATGAAGAAGAGTGGCATCTCTATAGGGCAACGTAGTAAAGATCACAGGATCTGACTGGCCATACATATATCCATATACGAAATCATTTACCACGCCCACTACTGTCAACCTGTTGGAAGGATCACCTTCGTTGAAAAGAACCTGGCCGATAGCGGACTTATTACCCATCAGTCTTTCCAGCGACTGTGTGATCACGATACCCATAGTGGAACCGGTTGCCGCCTTTTGCATGGAATCGCTTTCCTGCAAGCCCCTGCCAGATAATATCTTCAATTTATAAGTATCGAAAAAACTTGGCGTAACCGATCTTCCGCTTACCAGCACCTTACTACCCGCCGCCTTGCCGGGCCAGGTAAGACGGTCCGTATTATTTCCCCCGTCAAGAATAGCATGATCCGTTAAAGCTACATTCTCCACTAGTCCCGTATTCATCAGGTCCTGCCTGATCAACTCATAGTTCGAGCCCATCTGCCGCTCTACGTTTACCTGCAGAAGACCATTCTTATTAAAGCCCAGGTTACGACCCTTGACATGTTGTATCTGCTGGTAAATAATGATCGTGCTTACTATCAGGACTATCGAGACCGTGAATTGTAGAATGACCAATCCCTTTCTTACCCAGACAACCCCGCCCGATTTTAACTTTATACCCTTGAGAACAAATACGGGATTGAAAGAAGAGAGGAAGAAGGAAGGATAGCTTCCCGCTACCAGCCCGCAAATGACTGTGATCAGGAAGAGTGCGCCGAGGTGGATGGGATTACCGAGACCAAGAAACAGGTCCTTCTGCACCACCGTATTGAACATGGGAAGCACCAGCGACATGATAACAACGGCTACAATAGCCGCCAAAAGGGACATGAGCAATGCCTCTCCGATGAATTGCATCACCAGGCCTTTCTTCCCCGCGCCGAGCACCTTTCTTACGCCTACTTCTCTTGCCCGGTTGCTGCTGCGTGCTGTAGAAAGATTCATGAAGTTGATACACGCTATCAGGAGAATGATCCACGCAATGACGGAAAAAAGCCTGACATATTCAATCCTTCCCCCACCCGTCAGTTTTCCATTATTGAACTGATCGCGAAGATGCCAGTTGCGCATACCGAACAGGAACGGATGACTGATGGAGGCAGGATCGCGCTTGCGGATGAAATCATACAATTGCTTGTCGATAGTGGCCGCAGCAACGCCGGGCCTCAGTTCTGCGTAAGTAGACACACCGCTGTTACCCCACTCCTTGGCCCATGGATTGTCCTGGAAGAAAATATCGAACGGAGCCACCCATTCAAACTGCATGGTGGAGTTGGTCGGAAAATCGCGCAGCACTCCAGACACAGTATAGTCTTGTTTATGATCCATGCTGACCGTCTTCCCTATCACATTCTTTTCATTTCCGAATATCTTCTTAACGGCGCTTTCTGTCAGTACAACAGAATATAATTGCCTGAAAGCACTCGCGGCATTCCCCTGGACAAATGTCAGCGAGAACATATTGAAGATGGCGGGATCTGCATATTTCCCGGAAGCATATACCGACTTATCGTCAATGCTGAACAATCCCCTCGTTTGGCCCTCGGTAGTGCGGCATACATCCGCGAGTCCGGGCATCTCCTGTTTCATCACCGGCCCGAGCAGACCGGGAGTAGACCCGTGTGTGAACACATAGGCGTCGTACTGTTGATTCACCCGTACGTAGTACAGCTGATCCCTCTTCGCGTAGCTATTATCATAGTTCATCTCATCCTCCACCCAGAGGAAAATGAGGCCGGTACATACGATGCCGATGGCCAGCCCGAAAATATTGAGAAGGCTATATCCTTTGTTGCGGGTGAAATTCCGCACGGTTGTTTTGAGATAGGTCCTGAACATAATTATGAATTCAAGTTCTCCTAAACAAAGACGAGACCCTTTTTTATATACTTTGTTATCAATTATTTATCTTTCCTACTCGTTGTATTGACCGTCCGCTTTCGATACAGGACTTGTCCGGTTATATGACAGATCAGTCAATGTGCCAATTAGCCAATTTGTAAATGTGCAAATGATCCTTATTCGTAGTGTCACTACAAATCGTAGCACGCCTAATTGGCACATTTACAAATTGGCTAATTGGCACATTATTTTGTAACTATTTTAAGAACGATTGCTCATGAGACTCTTCCTTCCATCGGTGTTATTGCTGATCCTGGCTCCGGCCATACTAAGCGCTCAAAAAAAACAGAAGGTCAGTTCGCCGGATGGTCTGGTCGTTTTCATCCTTACCAGCAGCGCAACCACCATTCACTATTCGGTAACCTACCGGAATACCACCCTCATCGAGCCCTCACTATTGCATCTTCATATAGGCGATGCACCCGCAAATGCTAAACTCAAAATAGGCAAGGCATCATTCCGGGATACCACCGAATCGTATGACCTGCTCATTGGCAAAAAGAAACACGTAACTACCAACTACAGGGAAATGGTACTGCCTGTATCCGGCCTGGCTTCCGGCAATGGAGAGATACAGATCATTGTCCGGGTCTTTAATGATGGCATAGCATTCCGGTATCACATGAAAGGAGAGGAAGGAAAAGCCTTTTCCATATTGGATGAATCGGCCGAATTTAAACTCGCGGGAAATCCATTGAGCGAGGCATTATACCTGCCTAACTTCACCAGCTCGCATGAGGGCCTATACAGCAAGGCGAAACTATCCGAGGTACCGCCTGACACACTATTGGACATGCCCGCCTTATTTGAATTCAACGATCACGCGTACATGGCGATCACAGAGGCCGCGCTCCTGGATTATGCCGGTATGTACCTGACGAAGAAAAACGGAATTCTTCAAAGCACACTTTCGCCCTTGCCGAAAGAGCCGGGAGTGAAAGTGAGATCCACATTTCCCCATGATAGCCCCTGGCGCGTGATGCTGATCGGCGACAGGATGGGAACCCTCATCGAATCAACGATGCTCACCAGCCTGAATGCACCGAGCCGCATAGAGGATATGAGTTGGATAAAGCCGGGCAAGACAACGTTTCCGTGGTGGAATGGAAATGTGATGCCGGATACGATCAATGCGCCGGGAAATAATTTCGTGACGCAACAATACTATATAGACTTCTGCGCACGGAATAAGATAGAATATCATTCCGTAGTGGAGTATGGCCTGCACCAATGGTATGTGGACGACGGCGCCGGTTTTCAGCCGGGGCCCAATTCCAATGTAACGAAGACTGTGCCCGGCCTGGATATGAAGGAAGTCTGCGATTATGCGGCAACCAAAGGCGTAGGCGTGCGCGTATGGGTGCATTGGGCCGCGTTGTATCCAAGACTCGACAGCGCCTTCGCCGTTTTCGAGAGATGGGGATTGAAGGGAATGATGATCGACTTCATGGATCGTGACGACCAGGAAATGGTCAACATGCAAACGGAAATGCTGGAGAAGGCCGCAGCACATCATCTGCACGTGCAATTTCATGGGGCATATAAGCCCACCGGGCTGAGTAGGACCTATCCCAACGAGTTTACACGCGAGGGCGCGATGAACTATGAATACAACAAGTGGGGCAAGGCCGTGGACCCGGATCACGATCTCGATATCGTCTTCACACGCATGCTCGCCGGTCCCACCGATTATCATATGGGAGGATTCCGGTTTGTAAAGGACTCTCTCTTCAGGGCGCAATACACGCGTCCACTCATCATCGGCACGCGCTCGCACATGCTGGGCATGTATGTGGTGTTGGAAAATTATCTCGGCATGGTAGCGGATTACCCCGAGGCATACGAAGGGCAGGACGGCTTTCAATTCGTAACGGAAGTGCCCACTACCTGGGACGATACGAAGGTGGTGGACTCGAAGCTGAGCGAGTATGCAATAGTGGCGAGGAAGAAGAATGCAGATTGGTTTCTCGGCGCCATCTCGAACCACAAGGCACGGGAGCTTGTGATCTCCCTGGCCTTCCTCGACGATGGTAACTACAGTGCTGAAATATATGCGGATGGTGAGGCTACTGAAAAGGATCCCAATAAGGTGTCGATCACGAAACAGTCAGTCACGAAGAATTCAAAATTAACATTACAACTGGCCGGCAATGGCGGGGCCGCCATACATTTTAGAAAAGAGAACTGAAACTTATAAGTAAGGAAAATAGGAATGCACTCATGCAATGATATCCTCGAGCACCTCGGCCTCGAATCCCTGCCTGCCCAAAAACTGTATTATTGAATCGGCATCAACATGGCCCGACCTGGAGACAATGCGAAGGATCCGATCACAATCCTGCAGATCGAAATTCGCCTTGTAATCACTGAATACCAGGTGTAGGGTCTCGATAAGCCGGTACGCGTCCCTTCGCTGCGTGACATTCGTCTTAAATACTTCAATCATTATTCCGTGTTTTAGAAACAGGTTGCGATGCCGCGAACCTATTTGACACAAACCTACTGACTGCCAGGATCGAAGATGGGGTGCAAATGCAGCAAACTTGGGGGCGTTTGCGTCAATAAAGTCAAAATTCAAAAGTAAAAATTCAAAATGGCGTCCTTAGATAGGGATGTCCTTGTGCACTTTGTGAAATCTTCGTGTTCTTGGTGGTTTAATACAGAAACCACCAAGACACGAAGGCACAAAGGAACACAAAGATTTCGCACAACATGTTTTGTAGTTTAGCTTTTATCAACTTGCCAACTTATCTCCTTACTCGACGCCACTTCCAGTATTCCTGCAGGCATCCAACAACCCAGTGTTTACTCATCGTAGCACGCTCATTGGCATATTGTCAGACCTGCCTACCGGCAGGCAGGTTATCAAATTGGCTAATTACTCATCTAAGCTTTTTCTAAAAAAAATCCTATCTTTCTTTCACAATCAAATTCCTCCCATGCCTAGCATCCCTTCCAGCCGCCCATCCACTTTTCTCCTGTTCCCATGGGGACTTCTTTCCATTGTGCTTATCCTGGTATTGAACTTATCGCTAAGCGATACCTGGTTTAACAGCAACTGGAGTTGGATCACGCTGGTACTGATCATTCCCGCAGCCATCTTCGAGAATTTCAAGGTCGGCTACTCCACCATGCGGATCATGTTCATGAAAGTGGTGTACTCACTCATTTCCTTTCTCCTTGTGGGCATGGCATTCGGCGCCGCACTGGCGGGTTGGCAATTGGAAAAATTCCAGCACATCGTCAATATCGGGAAGGTAAAACTGCCCTGGTACGTTTTACTCGCCCTCGTGATAATGCTCCTCATACAGGTGGCCCAGCTCTTCAGTATGCTGAAGGCCGTGAAGAGAGAGTTTATGCAACTTGATCCCGACCAATAAAGCAATTAGCCAATTTGATAACCTGCCTGCCGGTAGGCAGGTCTGGCAATGTGCCAATGTGCGTGTTGTATCAGCATGTTTCCCACATTGCCGATTGACTCTTACTGTCTCATCAGGTACGAATAGGCCTAAGACAGGGAGACCCGAATGAAATATTCCACAAGGGGGTCCTTTGGACAATGCTCAAGTATCGTGCTACGCGAGAAGGCTAATAGCGGAGTGCATTCACGATTGACGTTTCACGATTCACGATTGACGATTCACGACTAATTGTTGGATGGCTACCTTCAAAAAAGGCCAGGTAGGCAAGGAAGAAATGATCTTCCACTCATCCTTCCATGAACTCTCATTATCCAGGAAAGCCAGCACTCCTTTTGGATCGTTCTTCTTAAATAAGGTTGAAAAGATATCCCTGCCCGGTAGTGTACCGTTGTGAAGGATGTTGAGAAGTACACTGTCATAAAAATTGAACCTGGCCGGCGTCTGCACTGGTAAGAATGGATTTCCCTCCTCAATCAATTGCTTCGTTATAGCTGCAGAGTGTTTCTGTATGAACCGGAAGGTGTACCCGCTCGTCGCCTTCGTTTGCCCACCAGCAGTCCCGATATTAATAATGTGATGATGATGGGAATTGAACCTGTGGTTCGTCATCGGTATTACCCCCGTCTCCTCTTCCAATACGCGGTAATCGCTCGCCTTGATGTATTCGTGCATGTATTTCTTCAATGCCTCCGTGTATTGAACAGGCTCCAGCAATTGTTCACCGAACAGCGTATATTCGACCAACGCCGTGGTGTTAGTGAAAGGCATCACATACACGAAACTTGTTCCATTGTCCTGCGCTATCCGGAAGTCCATCAGCGTCGCCTCCGAGGGATCGAAGAGGAGTTCGGCAGTTTCGACAACCCAGCCCTTGAAATGCTGCAACAGGTAAAATTCCCTTTTACCAGGCACGGGTTTCTCCAAAATACTATTGAAGATATATTGCGCATGGTATTCCTTATCTCCCATCCGCACAAATGTATTGTCTCCATCACTCTCAATATGATCGATAGTGCCATTCAATATTTCTATCCCCGGTGTTCTATGCAAGACAGCCAGGCAATGATCGTAGAAGTCGATACCACGGATAAGTTTGTATTCATAGGGAGCAAGGGTCAGTAGCCTCGAAAAATCCTTTCCATGAAACCAGGCCTGCGGCCAACGCCTGTAGACAATTTCCTCGAAGAGCCCGGCCCCGGTCTCCCAGAAACACCAGGTCCGGTCATTCGTCTTCTTATCATCCTTATCAATTATGAGGATCTTCTTATCCGTGAATTTTCCCGATTGCACAAGGTGCATCGCCAGGCTCAGGCCCGCGCAGCCCGCTCCCGCAATGATGTAGTCATATTGCGTGGTTTGATTCAAGAAGATGATCGATGATTAAAGATAGGTGTCGGTTTCGGGAGCATATTCCACTTTTCGGTTATCCGCCATCAGCTTCCTGTCGCGACGGATCTTCTCCCAATATTTCTTCGCCACGAGCAGCATGCCGAAACTCTCGCCATCATGCCGCTCAAGGTGCTTATGGTGCATCTTGTGCGCCCAGCGAATAGCGCGAACATAGGTATTGTCGCTACGTGTAAACCACTTGAACCGCTGGTGAATGATAACATCGTGGACAAGGAAATAACCAAATCCATACGCCATGATGCCGAACCCAACGGCCTGCAGCCACCAGGTATGATCGTATGTGCCGAAGTAGATCATCAACATGCTCGGTATTGCGAAGATGATAAAGAAGGCATCGTTCCTTTCAAAGAAGCCGGGCCTTACCTGGTGATGATCCTTATGAAGATACCAGAGGAATCCATGCATCACGAAGCGATGCGTGAGCCATGTAACTCCCTCCATGAGGATGAATGTGATCAGCACAACCAATATGTAGAGTATCACTGCCATTATTGGATCTCCTTTTCATAATTATCCTTCCACCAGCGCTCGATCTTTGGAAACGCCAGGCGAAACCATTCGGTATATTTCGAGGGATGGCTTTGTAATGATGCGCCAACCTGGGGCATATCCCTGTAGCAGACATCATTCACCTCCCGGCGATTGAAGAGGATCTCTCCATCGTATTCGCCAACGAACACATGATCGAATTCATGCTCCATCAACCCATTCGGGAAATCGGCCCGGTACACGAAATCGAATACCTTCTTCACCTTCGTCCTGAATCCAAGTTCCTCCTCGAGTCTTCGTTCGGCTGCTGCCTGCGTGTCCTCATCCGGGAGCGGATGACTGCAACAGGTATTCGTCCAAAGCCCAGCGCTGTGATATTTCCCCATCGCCCGTTGCTGTAATAAGAGCTCCCCCCGGCTATTGAAAATAAATACACTGAACGCCCGGTGGAGCAGGCCTTGCTGATGTGCCTTCATCTTCTCCGCTGTGCCTATCGCCTCGTCGCGCTCATTGACTAATACTACTACTTCTTCATTCATGACTTGCTATACTTCTGGTAGTTCAAATTTACTTATAATAAGTCTCCCATTAAAGTCCGGGTCCCGCGTTCGACAAATCGCTTTGCTGAGGGGCTATGAGCCGGAATTGATTCTTGATTCCCGCCCGGAGAAAGATAAAAAGTTTGTGATAGTTGGGTATGCGTATTCTCTTCTCCATCATCTTGGATGGTTGAAGCCGCCTGATCTTGCGGAAGAGGGAGAAATAATATTCATACGCCACATACACGCCGAACCTCGCCTTTAACGGGAGATGTATGATCCCCTTATACGCGGCCCGGAAATCCTTTTGAATGTCGGCCTCGATCTGCTTCTTATCCTCGTCCCTGAAATTATTGAAGTCGCAGCAAGGGAAATAGAGGCGCGAGAGACCTGTATAGTCGGACCGGATATCCCGTAGAAAGTTGACCTTTTGAAAGGCAGCGCCCAACGAACGGGCGGATGTTCTTAGTTTCTCCATCGTCTCCATCCTGCCCTCGCAGAATACAGTGAGGCACATCAGGCCGACTGTCTCGGCCGAGCCATAGATATATTCGTTGTATTCCCCGGCACTATACGATTGGCAGGTGAGATCCATCTCCATGCTGCCGAAGAATGCCTCGATCAGCGCATGATCGATCTCATATTGATTTACGGTGAGCTGAAAGCTGTTGAGGATGGGGTTAAGGCTTATGCCGCGGCGTATGGCCTCAAAGGTTTCCTGCCTGAATTCACGCAGGAGAGTGGGTTTATCGAAATCATGAAAGCTGTCTACGATCTCATCTGCAAAACGAACGAAGCCATAGATATTGCAGATGGGGGCGCGAAGATCCTTATGAAGCAACTGTATCGCAGATGCAAAGGAAGTACTATATTTCTCCGTCACTACACGGCTACATTGTTCACTCGACGCATGAAATAGCTGAAGCATCAATGGTTGTATTTATGTTCGAAAGGATTTGATCAATTCCCTGGCCACCACTTCCCCGCTTATAAGACTGGGCGGCACTCCCGGACCGGGAACCGTCAATTGCCCGGTGTAAAATAAGTTCCGCACCTTCTTATTCCGGCAGGAAGGCCTGAATACCGCCGTTTGCCGCAATGTATTCGCCAGGCCATAGGCATTCCCGCGAAATGAATTATAATCATCTAAGAAATTGCTGACAGAATACGATTTCCTGTACACGATAGCATCCAGGAAATTTTCCCCAAGATGATATTCCATGCGGACAGCGATTTTCTGAAAATACCGCTCCCGCAACTCCTCCGTATCGCCCTCGAGACCCGCCGCAACGGGCACCAGGAACACCATCGACTCACCCCCTTCGGGCGCAGTGGAGTGATCGGTGACGGAAGGCACGTTTACATAGAACAAAGGATCGGTGGGCCATTGCGGCGACTTGTATATTTCCTTCCCATGAAGATCGAAAGGTACATCGAAGAATAATGAATGATGTGTTGCATTCTTCAACCGCCTGTTCAGCCCAACATAATACAGCAGGCAGGATGGCGCCATTACTTTCTTGTCCCAATAAGAAGGAGGATAATTCCGGAATGCAGGAGGAAGAAGACGGGTCTCGGTAAAGTGATAGTCGGCCCCGCTAATGACGGCATCCGCTGGAAAAATGTTTTTCTTCGTCCGCACCTGCCGTGCCCTGTCTTTGTCAAGAACGATCTCCTCTGCTTCCTCACCGAATCGAAATTCAACTCCCAACTCCTCCGCTAACCGGTGCATCGCCTTCACCACCGAGTACATGCCGCCTGCAGGATGCCAGGTGCCGCCCCTGATGTCTGCATAGTTCATGAGACTGTACAATGCCGGCGTGTCTTCCGGCAATGCGCCCAGGAATAAGACAGGAAATTCCATGATCTGTCTTAGCCGTGAACTCTTAAAATACTTATGAATGTGTTTTCGTATAGATGTGAAGACCTCTAATTTGAATATACCCCGTATCGTTTCCCAATCGATAAATTCAAAGAGGGATAATCCTGGCTTATACACAAGATTATTTATTCCAACACGGTACTTATAGGCAGCTCCCGCGAGATATTCGTCCAGTTTGGCGGCACTGCCAGCCTCTATCGATTCAAAGACTTTCTGTAGTTCCTCATAGTTTGCAGGCAGGTCCGTGAAGCCATCCTGCCAATACACACGATAGGATGGATCGAGCCGCTGCAGGGAATAGTAATCCCGTACGTTCTTTCCGAACCGGGAAAAGTATCTTTCGAAAACATCCGGCATCCAGTAAAAACTCGGACCGGTATCGAATACGAAACCCTTTTCCCTTAGTTGACCGGCCCTTCCGCCCGGCTGATCATTCTTTTCAAGTACCGTTACCTCCCAGCCCGCCTTTGCCATGAAAGATGCGGCCGAGAGACCGGCGAATCCGCTACCAATGACAACGACCTTTTTACCGGTTGCCATAGAGTTGTTAGTACCTGCTGAGACGTTCCTTTAATAATTTCCTGGCAAAGTGTATCCTGCTCTTGACAGTGCCTAATGGTTCACCAAGAACATCGGCGATCTCCTGGTATTTATAACCATCGAAATAAAGTTGAAAAGGTACCTTGAATATCTCCGGCAACTGATAGATCGCCGTGTTGATCTCCTTCATGCGAAGATCACTTTCGGCGGCATTGCTTACCGATGCCTGCTTCAGGTTGATCAGGTAGTCATTGGCCGTATTATCGAAGATCGTCTTCTGCTTGGTCTTTCTCCGGTAATCGTTGATGAAGATATTGCGCATGATCGTAAACAACCATGCCTTTATATTCGTACCAACATTGTATTTTTCTTTGTTGGCTAAGGCCTTGTATAAGGTCTCCTGGTAAAGATCATTTGCCGCCTCACTATCCCTTGTCAGATTAATGGCAAAGGGCCTGAGAAAATCGGCATTCTCGAGCAAAACCTCATTAAAATCCGTAGTGGGCATATTATTCTGTTTAATTTTTTGAGGCCTAAAGTTAAACAAAATGAAAAGGTGAAACAAATCTTTTTAGCCAATTGTTTGTTAGGGGAGTAAGCAAATCATAATCAATTGATTATGAGACGGAAGAAATGAACTCCAATACCTCCGCAAAGCTCCTCTTGAGGCTCACATTGGCTGGGGTTTCCTTGTGGTAATGGTGTGTCGGGAACCCGGATATAACGGTTTGTATTCCCCCCATCCGTTGACTGATCTGATTCATCATTCGCTCGAAATTGAAATTCGATGAAGTGCTCGTCAGATGAATGAACGCTATCTCGGGTTTCATTGTATCAACGATGCTTTCAATATCACTAAGCGGAACATTAGAGCCCAGGTAGATCGCCTTGAAGCCACGGCATTTTACAATGTAAGAAAGGAACAACAGGCCGAGCTCATGATACTCTCCTTCCGGTAGAAAGAGGATACATGTCTTTCCATTTCTTTCACAGCAGCAGGTATCGATAGCAACAATGAGTTTCTGCCGAATGATATTGGTGACGAAATGTTCCTGCGCAGGCATGATATGACCGGTTTGCCAGAGGATGCCGATCTTTTCCAGGAAGGGAAAGATGATCTCTTTCACTCCGCGTTCTATACCATATGCCCCTATGAAATCATTGATGACGGCTTCGAACTTATCCGTTTCGAGATCGATCATCTCCTGTACCAGGTCATTGATGATCTTCTCCTGTATCGCCTCCGCCTCGCGCAAGGCAAGGATCTTCTGGCAGATCTCATCCGGTCGCATGCGGTCAATATGCGAGATCTTAACGCCGTATTTGTTCAGCAACGCAATGTTCAGCAGCGTCTTCAATTCCTCATTGCTATAGTACCTGATATTGGTGCAACTGCGCTGTGGCTTGAGAAAATTATAGCGCTGCTCCCACATACGTATCGTATGCGCCTTTATCCCGGAAATATTTTCCAGGTCCTTTATGGTGAAAGCGCTCATATCCATAACTACAAATCGCGTTTGAAAAGGTTCGGGCTGAAATATATAATGGGCCTGCCTTAGAGGGCTGCGTTCATGATCCTCCCGGAATCAATCAATTGCCGCAATATAGGGCCGCCGCTGTACCGCTGCAACCCCTCGAGATGTCCCGAATGATGCAGGTCCGTGCCCACAAGATCGTAGAAATCATTCTTCAGGAGATAGTTCGCCAGCTCCATGACCGATTTCCCGTATCCTCCGCTCAGCGAAAGCAAATTCAACTGGAACAGACACCCGATATCTCTCAATTCGGTGTAGAACTCCTTATTTTTCTGGAGATACACATATCGTTCAGGATGCGCTATGATCGGCTGGTATCCCTGCATCTGCATATTGAAAAGAATGTCCTTGATATTGAACGCAGGAAATGCCATGGAGAATTCGGTGAGGACCTTATTCTCGCTAATCGTCAAGAGCGGCTCCTTCTTCTCCAATAGTTCCTCCACATGTTCGTCGAGAAAGTATTCAGCCGCGGCATGGATCTCTATATCGATCCCGTTTTCTTTCAATGCCTGGCGCACGAGATCCAACTTGCCATTGATGATCTGCGGCGTATTCTTATACATGTCCCACATGATATGTGGCGTGGTCACGAGCTTCGTGTACCCGAGTTCCTTCATTCCTCTTATCAGTTCGAGAGATGTTTCCATGTCCCTGGAGCCATCGTCGATGCCCGGCAACAGGTGCGAATGCATATCCACCTTTACCGCCGAAAAATCGAAACGATCACCCTTGGCCTTCGATCTGGAAAATAATCCGAACATGTTTGTATTCTTGGTTCACTCCGAAATTAGCCATTTATTATCATTGAACGAAGGCAGGTAAATATGCCCATTGTCAGAATTCGCGATGGGGTAGTGTTGGAAACACTTTGTAGAAAAGCTGGCTTTTGGAGAAAAGGATAGCCCAGCCGGTGAGAAAGAGTATCATGAAATCGGTATAGAAACTTAAATGCTGCTGGTACCAGATCTCCACAGCGCCCTTATACGGAAGGATCACCTGCCGGTAACATTCGTGTGGTGGCAATTCACTATGAGTGATGATCAATTCCTCATCCCTGAAGACGATGGACCCAATTCCTGTAAGGCCCGGCCGTGCACGATACACCTTTTCCTTCATCTCATCCGAATACCGGTCGAAGCCGGCCTTCATCAGCGGGCGCGGTCCAACGAATGACATATCGCCTGTGAGAATATTCAATACCTGCGGCAATTCATTGAGTTTGCTGATACGCAGGAACTGCCCGACCCTGGTTACCCTCGGATCCTTCCGGGTAGTCACATCACCACTACCCATATTGGGACTGTTCTTCAGCATCGTGGCGAATTTCCAGATACGGAAGATCTTATTCCTGTACCCGACACGGTCCTGCCGGAAGAACACCTCGTGTTCACCCGTCAACAATAATAAAATAATGATTGGAATGAAGATCGGAAGCAGGATCACGATTGCGACCAATGAGAATACGATATCGAAAAAACGTTTAATGATCGGATACATGTACTCAGGTTAACGCGGCTTTGACTTCTTTAACAACTATCTCCAGCTGTTCGTCGGTGATGCTGGTCGAACTCGGTATGCTCAGGCAGGTATTGTAGATATGATCGGCCTCGTCCTTCTTCTGAATATAAAGGCAATCCTTATACATCGGCAATTTATTCATAGGCATCCAGAATCGCCGGCTGAGGATCTTCTGCGCATTCAGGTGATCGAGTAATTTCTGTTGTTGGCCGGTCTGGATGGTAAACAACCAACCATTGCTCTTCACATCGGGCAGCTCCTGTTGGAACCGGATATCCGCTACGCCGGAGAGTTGGCTCTTATAAAAGGCGACAACATCCTTCTTTCTCTTGATGAAAGAGGGAAGGAGCTCCATTTGCCCGACGCCGATAGCGGCAAGGACATTCACGAGCCGGTAATTATACCCGACCTCATCATGATAATATTCGTCGGTGCTTGCCTTGGCGGTAGTAGTGATATGCCTGGCCTTCTTCGCCAATGCCTCATCATCGGTAACGATCACACCGCCGCCACCCGTGGAGATGATCTTGTTTCCATTGAAACTGAAACAGCCCATGTGACTAAATGTGCCGGCATGCTTGTTCTTATAATGTGTGCCCAATGCCTCCGTTGCATCCTCCACCACCGGCAAAGGGTATTTCTCTACGATCGATTGAAACCGGTCCATGTCGCACATGTTACCGAGTATGTGAACGGGCATAATGGCGCCGATGCGCCTTCCATTCTTCGTATAGATCAGTTCGCCGTTCTTCTGCGATGTTTCGGTGGAAAGAAATTCCTCCAGGAGATCCAGGTCCATTTGCCAATATGAAGGATCTGCATCTATGAGCAGTGGCTCGGCGCCGACGTACTTGATGGAATTGGCCGAGGCCACGAAAGTAAGATTCGGGAGAATGACATAGTCTCCCTGCTTCACACCCGACAACAGCAGTGCGATATGCAATGCAGCCGTTCCGTTCACCGCCGCTACACCGAACTTCGCGCCGGCGAAATCGGCCACCATCTGTTCGAACTGGGTGACATAAGAACCAACCGAGCTGATCCATCCCGTATCGAGACAATCTTTTACATACTTCCACTCGTTCCCGGCAATGTTAGGGACACTAAGCGGTATGACCTGTGAGTTACTCATACACTTTATTTCCTTCTTCTAAATATTGATTGTACCAGGAGACCGTTTCCTTAAGCCCGTCTTTCCATCCTACTTCCGGTTCAAAACCGAGTTGCGTCCTTGCCTTCGTTATGTCGGGACAGCGCCGCGACACGGAACCCGGATAGGTCGGCGCATTCTCATACTGACCATTAAATCCCATGAGTTCACCGGAGTAGTGGATCAGATCGCCGATCGTTATCTCGTCCTGTGTGCCGATATGATATATCTGGCCGTTTGTTCCCGGCTGCTCCATCGCAAGTACCGTTCCCTTCACCGCGTCGGTGATATAGCAGAACGATCTTGTCTGGTCATGTCCATACACCTTGAAGGGCTCTTCTCCCTTTCGAAAACGGACAACGAGGTGAGGTATCACGTGCTTGAATCCCATTCTCGGGCCATACACATTGTGATAGCGCACGATGGTGGTCTCGAATCCCAGTATGCGTGAATAATTCAGGAAGCCAGACTCACCGAGCATCTTGGTAACGGCATAGGTAAATCTCGGGTGACCGATATCCTCGATACACAGCGGAACCTCCTCCGGAGTGGGGATCTTATAGCCGAATCCATCCACGGATCCCGCATAGCATTCGCTGGTGGATGTAAAGAGCGCCTTGCCGATCCTGGCGTGGCGGATCCACTCGAGCGTGTTATAGATAAGCGCGGTATTGATGCGTATGATCTCATGCGGGATGGAGTTGGCATTATCGACTCCAACAACGGAGGCCAGCATGTACACCTGGTCGTACTCCTTATCCAACTGGTTGAAAGTTGCCGGATCGGTATAGTCGCCCGCCACTACGCGGATATTGTGTTTCTCCACCAATTCATTGAAAACTCCATCCTGCTTTCCTCTCGCGAAATTATCTGCGATGGTGAGAGAATAATCACGGTTCTCGGCCAGGTACTTGCTGATGTTGAAGCCGATGAAGCCGGCGCCGCCTAATAATAAAACTTTCTTACTCATATAAATCGATTGCCAAATATGACTTCTATAATAAAAAAAATGTGCTGGATGACTTATTCTTACAGGTCCCCGCGTCCGATCACCTTCACTGTATGTTTCCCGCCGATGGTCTTTATCTCATCATTCGTCAATACGCCGATCGTATCGTACAAAAAGAACGAAGAGCGATTCATTAATTTTTCCAGGAAGGAAGGATTATTGCGATAGTCCTTATGCCCGGTTGTAATAACGATGATGTCGTAGCTATCCTTCAGCAGGTCGTCGAGATTCTTATTTATCGTCAGTCCCTTCTCCTCCCAGTAAGCAACATGCGGGTCGTGCAGGGTGACCCGGGCGCCGGCCGCCTCCAGTTGTTCAAAGAAACCACGGACGGGTGTATAGCGGGTATCGCCAACATCGTTCAGGTAGCTGACGCCAAGCAATAATATCTTCTTATTCTCCAGTGAGTCCTTGTATTGCGATTGCAGGAAATTGAACGCATAGTAGGGCATCTTATCGTTGATCATTACTCCCGTCTCGCTCTGCTGGAGTTTGTCGGGGCTGCCGAAGAGATTCATCTTGGCCCAGCTTGCCAGCAAGGGGTCCTTGGTAAGACAATAACCGCCGACTCCCAGTCCGGGCAGCATGATATTCTTATGCGTGGGGCGCATGCGGATGGCATTGACTACTTCGTAAATATCTACACCGGCCTCTTCCGCGAAGCGGCTCCACTCCACCATGAATGCGATATTCATGGCGCGGTAGGAATTCTCCAGCACCTTCGCCATTTCTGTGGCGTGTGTTATTCCAAGTCGTGTCAAGGGATACTCGTCCGTGCGGATGATCGTACGTAGGAATTGTTCCGCCGCATCCGCGCTCTTATCGTCCACGCCGGAGAACACCCGATAGAAGTTCTGGATGGAGTCGACATACTTAGGGCCGGGCATTACACGCTCATAGGAGTGCCCTATCTTCAATTGATCGGTAGGCAGGTTCCTGTTGCGGAGCGACTCCTCCAGCATGGGCTTCACGATCTTTGCGCAGGTGCCGGGAGGGACAGTGGTCTCTACCAATACGAGCACATCGGGCTTACAGAATTTCCCGATAGCCGCCGTTGCTTTTTTGAAAGGACCGAGGTCAACGGAATACCCGTTCAGTTCTCCTCCGCCATTGGAGCTCTTCTGTACATCGAGATTGATATCTACCACTATCACATCTGCCTGGCTATAGGCATAGGGATCGAATGTGGCATAGAGATTATTCTTCCTTCGCGCCTCCTGGTAAAACTGTTCGATCTTCGGATCA
>Ga0193753_10001246_pt1 | contig 22134 bp, 16 predicted proteins | sample H1c2metaG_FD_144925 | JGI IMG/M metagenome (GOLD analysis project Ga0193753, IMG submission 144925) | Soil microbial communities from a riparian zone of the East river system, Colorado, United States - H1c2 | ecosystem: Environmental > Terrestrial > Soil > Riparian zone | place: USA: East... | reverse complement strand
GCGGAACGCGAACTTGCCGCCCTGGACTTTGGTATTCGTCGTGACGCCCGGCGTCGACCCGTCAGCCAAGGGGAAGTTCTGCACATCGGTGTCGAAGAAGACGAATTTGAAGTGTGGATCCTGGGGGTTGGCGAGCTGTGTATAAGCCTTGGTGAGGTCGAAATCGGCGAAAGGCACGGGGAGGAAGTCGCCCAGCGTCGTCTCATCCGAGGCGCCCACCGAGGCGCGGAGGTGCCCGCTGGCGTTCAACCCGTTGATGAATTCGGCCCACTCCGCCTTCGGCGTAAGGGACGGAGGATTCGGGTCCTCGTACTTGGTGTCGACGAATTCCTCCTGGTACACGTCGTTCACTCGACCCTCCGGATCAGCCACCGTGCACGCGCCGACGGTGTTCGTCGGAGATGAGGTGGTGACCGAGAGCAACCGTATCGCGCCCAGCACGGACAGGGGCATGTCCGGATCCGCGTTGGCGGGACTCACGCCGTTCAGGCTCGCCAGCGCAAAGCGCTGCATCACATCGACCTCGGCGCCGATCGGAAGGATGCCCTGCGGAGTCAACGTGACCACGGCGCCGCTGGCTGCATTGGTCGTCAGCGTGACATCGGCGTCCTGATCCATGAATCCGATCGCGAGCGATTGTGCGGGCGACACCCCCCCCGGTAGCGATGCGAGCGGAACACCGTAGGCCCCCACTCCGTTCACGGCTGTGGCCGCCGTGCCCGCCGTGAGATTAAGAATGTCGATCGTGTCCGCACTGCGGTTCAGCGCCAGCACCTCGTCTTCGGCAAGGCCCTCGATCGCGGCGTATGCCGCGTCGAGCGGAATGAGCGGCATGGACGTATCCCATGTGCCATCCGCCGGGGCGAACTCCCCGTTGAGATCCGGGTCGATCGCCGCGAGGTGGATGATCGCGGGGAACGAACTGCCATTTTCAACCAGCGCCAGGAGCGTGCCGGATGGCATCTGTGCCAGATCGAGAACATCGAGATTGCCGGGAAAAGCCGCGCTGACGAAGCCATGCCCGACCGTTCCGTCTCCGTTCGGGCTCGCGAGTTCGGGAGCCCCGGCCGGAAGGTGACGAACGACATCGGCCACCAGCTCGACCAATTGATGCGACGTCCGGTCGAAGGCGATCAGTCGCCCGCTCTGCAGCGTGGTGAGACCGACGACGTCGTCGAGGCCCGTGTCCAGTGCTGCATCGGCGCTGATGTTCGCGAACTTGGGATCACCCAGTACCTGATCCACGACGGTGAGCAGATCGTTCCCGCCGTCGACTTTCAGGATGACCCAGAGCAACGAGGGGTCGCGGCCCACGGCGATGCTGCTCGGAACGCCGGACAGATGCGGGTCGGCGCCGGCGAGGCTGCCGCTTCCCTCGCTGTCGTGAAGGAAAATCTCAGCCCCATCGGGTGATACCGCGAGCCCTTCCGTCAGGCCGGAGATGGCTGGGAACGGTTCCACGTTGCCGATCGACGAGGAGGCAGGCACCTGCAGACCCACGAGAAGGCGGGTCGCTCGTGCCCGGAAGAAGAATGTCCGGTCGACCACGCCGTCGGCATCCCAATCGGTTCCATCCAGATTGAGGCTGGTCGGCAGCAGCGGGTGGTCATAGTTGAGCGTGACCGAGGCGGGCCCCTCGGGAAAGGTCGGCAGGGCGGCACCGGGCGCGAAGTTGGAAAACACGCCGGGGAAGAATCCCGTCGTGCCGTCGGGCGGGAGCGCGGCAAGCAACTCGGGAGGATTGCCGTCCCCCGCGCCGGTCGCGTAGTAACCCGCCGGGTTCGACGTCGTGCTGAACTTCACGATTCCGCCCGGCCCGTGCAGGTTGATGATTTTCTCGCCGTTCGTGCCGATGACCTGCGCCGTGTACGTGGAGCCGGGCAGGAGCCCTGGCACCGACGCCGGCGAGGCCGACAGCGTCACTTGCAAGGGCTCGGTCGGCACGAAAGGTCGAAACTCGACGGTGTTGCCTACCGGGAGATAAGTCCCCTTCGCGGGAATGACGAACTGGCCGAGTTCGGGAAATGCGGCCGGGGTCACTTCAGCGCTGGTCGTGAAGACGGGGAGATTTGCCTGCGTGAAGGGTCCTTGCGCCACTCCCGTGAAGTTGAAAATCACCGTCAAGTCGAGAGGTGCACCCAACGTCGGTGGGATGGCAGAAACATTCTCGATAGGCGGCACTCCCGTGGGCGGGTTGTCGCCGACACGGAAGGTGAATCCCGTGAATTCCACCTTGTCGAGGGGTGGCTGATCGGGTCCGTCCGAGCTTCCGCCACCCCCGCCGCCCCCTCCGCAACCGGAGAGGCACAGCGCGGCGAACACGAGCGTGCAGAACCTCAGGGCGAGGTACGGGAACGGACCACGAGTGGGTGTCATGGGGCGACCTTGCGGAACGGAATCACGATGGTGTCGATGAATGGAGGCTGCAATTGACCCGGCGCGACCGCAAAGTTCGCGCGGAACTTCACGAATGTCCGATCGAGATTGTCGCCGGACACTTTCTGGACGAAGTCCGGATCGGTCGTATTGATGTAACCCGACTCGAGCACGGGCACGGAGAACGTGAGGTCCGGCGACGCGCGGATCTGCACGATCAGGCCGGCACCGGCAGATATCTGGGAGAGGGGAGGATCGATGACCGGAACATGATATTCGACCAGCCCCGACAACGATTCGGCCTCGATCGTCGGAGACTCGATGATGGATACCCGCTTGCGGTACTTCCAGAGCATGAAATAGCGTGAGCCATCCCCGGCCCCCTTGAGCAAATCGATGGTGGATTCAGCGGGATCACAGTTGTAGCTCGGCTCATTCGCCAGTACGGGGAATCCATCGACTCCATAACCATAGAATTGGCTCTTCTTGACTCCCGTCGGCCCTTGGAAGCTCGCCAGATTCGGCAAGGGATACGCGAGCATTCCGTTGGCGTAATACCAGTTGGTATTGGGGTCGGTGTTGCAGGTCGGCAGTGTCACCGCCCCCGTCATGGGGTCAATCTTGCCTTGCACGGCATCGGGCTTCGGCAACTGGGAGTTGACGAGCTTGTTGCCGGTGACGAGTGCGCAATCCGCGAACGGCGGGAGCATGTAGGTCGAAGCGTGGATCACGGGCATGTTGTTGTTCGGAGCAGGAGGCACAACGTCGGCAGAGAAGGTGCCCGGCTCGAGCAGGGGACCACCCTCTCCAGCCTTGAAGCCGCAATTGATCCCGCCGTTGATCGCAGGGTTGCCCAGGAAGAAATTCGGGACGCAGTTCGCGAGCCGATCCTGTCCCTGGCTCCAGATCCGGAACTGCGGCAGCGCGGAGGACAGGATGCCCGGCGAGAAGCGATAGAAGTTCAAGGTCGAGGGGAACGGTCCCTTGGCGGGCTTGATCCTGTACTCCAGCAGCATCGGAAAGCGGCTGTCGTAAGGAAACGAGAACGTGTTCGGTTTCTTGAAGATCGGATCGATGCCCGCGTTGAACGTCGGGTAGCTCAGCCAATGGTAGAAGGTGCCTTGGACCCCCGCGTTCTGCGGCTTGAACAGCGATGACTGGCTGATGTTATAGGGCGTGCCGGCCGTCACGACGGTGGTCTGCGGTGGCTCGACCTGAGAGAAGGGAATCAGCTCGTCTGCCATGGTGGCCAGATGGCAGCAGTTCTGCGCCCACTCCAGCAGATTGCAGTCAAACTGCCAGGTCAGGCCGGACTCGCCTGTCGTCGGAATGCCGTTGCCACTTTGGAGCGTGGTCGGCCCACTGCCCTTCCCGGTGCTGCTCAGCCCGACCAGGATCTCCATGTCCGAAATCGTCGTGTTCGTGACCTTGTTGTTGAGCGGCGACCACGCGAGACCCACGAGATCCAGGACGACACCGTTGAAGTCGTTGTAGGCGGGTGAGGCGTCACCGGCACGGTAGATGTGCTGGAACCGGCAGCCGAAAGGCGAGTCCAATGGGGTCTTGAGGCCGAAGAAGAGTTCGGCGAGCTTGTCCTCGTTGCTCGGTGGCACCGATGTCGGGGAGGCCTTGGGCGGGTTGAAGTTGTCGATGAGATGCTCGATGGACTGCGCCGGGGCTCCCGTGAGCATTCCGGGGAGCGAGAGGCCGACGTCGAACACCTGCGGACCGTAGATGAACTTCTTGTCGACGATCGAGTCGCCGTTCGTGTCCTGCGCGGGGTAGTCCGCGAACACGACACCGCTGGTCACGCTGTCGTGAATGGAACCGACGGGATAGACGATCGAAGCGGTGGTCGCCTTGCCCATGAAGCGGTGGATGATGGCTCCATAGTCTGGATCCGCGTTCGAAAGGGTCTGGAACGCAACCTGGAAATCCAGAGCTGGCGGGAACGGCCCCTTCGCCACGCTGGTGCTCTGGAGCAGGAACTGTGTCGCGTTGCCCTGGTCGAGGATGGCCGCTGGGAGGCCGAGACCGCGACCGCCGAGGTCATTGACGCCGAACACTCCCTCCGCGACGAGATCCTGCAGCTGCGCGAGCTGCTCGGCGGATGCGTTGGCCTTCAGCGCGGCAATCTGTGAATTTTCGGGAATCGTGCGAATGACGAGTTTCAGGCTCGACGCGGTCCCGCCGAACCCGATGAACGTGCCTGCCGCCGGATCGTTCTGGTTCGCGAGAAAGGGCACGAATCGGATCGACCGGGTGTTGCTCCCGAACCGAACCTCCCCGATTCGATGATCGAGGAAGGCCGGATCCGTCTTCGGCTTGGCGAGGTCGGTGACGTAAAAACTCTCGTAAGGCCGGAAGGAAGCGAGATCCATCGGCTCGCTGAACGTGAGCTGCGGCATCGACTTGGGAAGCACCGCGAGAAAGGTCCCGGTGGTGGGATTCCACCGGTCGAGCTCCTCGGTGTCCGTCTCGTCGAACATTCGCACGAAATACCGCAGATCGTGATTGACCAGATCCTGGGGGTCGAGCGGATCCCGCGGGTGATTGGCGGGGTCGACCGTTGCCTGCGCGAGCAGCGCGGGATTGTTCGGCAGCGGAGGCGGCACAGGCTCGAAGAATTCCGATCGGATCAGATGGAAGGCGCTTCCGGGGGCGACGCTCCCGTCGAGCACGCTGCCTGGCACGAGCTGGAACACCGGGCCATTGGGCGGCGACGTCTGGGTGTAGTTGCGGAGGACCACGTAGGACGTGACGACGCCCCCGATGCCTGTAATGTCCATGCGGGCATTGGCCCACTCTCCAAGGCCTCCATTGGCGACCACGTTCGCTGGCGGGGACAGCGGTGCGCCCGTGATCTCGATGATCTGCTGACCGCCGATCGACGTGAAGCCTATCGTCGAGACGGTGCCCGTCTTCTCGACCGGCCGGATGATGCGAGGCGGCGTCAGATCGGGCAGGTAGCCGTTGAAGGAGACGGGGCCGGTTTCCGTCTGGAGCACGATCGCATCGAGGCCGGAGTTGCCCGGGTTGATGGGCAGCGGCACGGCGACCGTTCCCAGCTTGTCCGGCCGTGGCACGAGCGGCAGCCCAGAAACGGAGCTCATCACGCTCGCTCCGACGCCCGTCACGACACGCAGGAAACCCGTGGGATCCTCCACCGCGTTGCCAAATGTGTTGAAGACCAGCGGACTTGGCTCGAAACTGATCTCGCCGTCGGTCAGTCCGATGAGGATCAGGTCAGCCCCGTCGATGAACGCCCGCGCCTGCACCAGCGATCCGTCCTGGTGACGGATCTGGACCGCGCTGGCGGAGGTGAGCTGGTCAGGTGCCTCGGGATCGAGATCGCTGAGGAGCAGCGTGCTCGCATCGATCGGCTGGCTGAAGGTGAGGATGAGCGCGCCGTTCCGGGGGATCACCGGAACTTGGGGCGTCAGCGGATCAAGGATCTGCTCGAAGTTGATCGAGGCCAGGCTCGCGAGACTCGTCCCCGGGATCAGCACCTTGGGGAAGTTCGGCAGCGGGACACCCGTGATGGGGTCCACCTCGAACAGCGAGGCAGGGTTGACCACCTCGACCAGGTCATTGTTGACGTCGAAAATCGGCCGAGCGAAGGTCGCCGCTGTCAGGAAGAAATTCTTGTCAGGATCAAGATCATGGTCACCGTTTCCGCCACCGGGCGAGCTGGCACTATCACCGCCACCGCCGCCCCCACCACCGCACCCTGTGCTCAGCAGCAGGAGCGTTCCGAGGGCCAGGGAAAGCAGTACGGTAGCGGCCCGTGTCATGCGCAAGTGACCTCCAACCATGGTCCAGGATCCGCCGATTCGGAGCGGAGGGGTCTCGAAGCCCGGAACGGGATTCGAGGGAGAGGGGGCGACAGTGGAGCAGGTTGGATCGGGCAGGATCCGCGGACCATCACGGCGCATGTTCTTCTCACGCAAGCTCGAGGGTTTGCCGTCGTTCGGGGTTACGACAGCCAAGGCAAGAGTCATCTAGCCTAACCGCTGGAAACCCGTTTGGCCCGACGTTTCGGCGCAGCGCCGCCTGACGCAGGCGATGCCGGGAGCGGTGAGGCAGGGTTGCGGAAAGTCGGAGTGATCCCGCCGGGTCACCTGTCTAGGTCGGCCCGCGCTTCGCGGTCACCAACCACGCGGCGAGCTCCGGATCGGCGGGAACCCAGAGGTCGTCATCGGGGTCCGCATGCAGCTCCAGTCCGGCCGCGATGTCCTCGAGCAACTGCGCGAGCCCGATCCCTGAGCGGGCGGAAACGGCGCGGTCTCGACCCGCCGGCCGAATGTCGGCTTTCCCGAGCACACGGATGAGCTGCTGGCCTGCACGGTGAGGCCAAACCGGCTCGCCGCTGGAGGTGACCAGGTGTACCAGCAGGTCGGCGTCCGTCGTGGCGATCGAGGGGGAGGAGAGGCCCGCCGTGTCGTGCAACTCCACGGCCGCACCTCGCAGCGCGATCATGACCCGTACGGTATCCCGAGTCGTACCGGCTTCCGGCGCGACCAGTGCGCGCTCGCCACCGATGAGAGCGTTGAAGAGCGTGCTCTTCCCGGCGTTCTCCCGGCCGACGATCGCCACGACCGGCGGGGCCGAAAGCCGTGCCGCCCGCCCCCTGAACTCCAGGCAGCGATCGAGATCGCCCTGCAAGGCGGCCGGAACAGCCGACGGGGTTGCCGCACCTGCGAGCCCGGTGACGTATTGACCCAAGGCCGACAGGGGGCCGTACCGCGCCGAGAGCAGCGCGCGCGCATGTCGAAGGCTGGATGGCATGCGGATTGACTTGCAGGCGGCCTGCTCGAATCCGGCCTCTTCCAGGCACGCGATGACGCGGTGGAGAGTCCCTGGGCCGCCGTGCAGATGGAGTTCCGTCCCGTCGGCCGTGCCCACCACGATCGCCTCGTCCAGGATCTGGCCGTCCCCGTCCACCAACCTGCCCAGTCGCACGCAGCCGGGTCGGGGCCAGGTCATGATCCGGTCGCGCGCGTCCCGGAGGATGAGTCGACGGAGGTCTCCCGTCAGCCCGAGGACCGTCACCGCGGAAGTTCCAGGCGGAGACAGCCGACGCCACGACCTCACGCCCGCTCAGCCCAGCGCAGGATGCCCAGATGAACCAGGTCCGGAACCACGTCGATGGAGGCGTGCGCGCTGGCCGCGGCCCACTGCGAGCCCCATCCGCCGGTCGCGACCACGCGAACGCCGCCGCTCCGGCCTAGCGCGAGCAAGGCCCGCGACACGAGCAGGTCCACTCCACCGACCGCCGATCCCCAGAGCCCCGCTCCCAGCGCCGATGCCGTCTCGAGACCGGGAACGATCGGCACCGGGTCCCCGGCCAGCCGCGGAAGTCGCGCCGTCACCGTGGCGAGACCGGTTGACGCGGCCAGCGGTCCGGCTGCAATGAAGCCGCCGCGATAGATTCCTTCCGCATCGACCACATCGATGGTGACCGCCGTACCCGCGTCCACGGCGATGCCGGGGCCCGGCATGAGGGCGAGTGCATTCGCCAGCCTGTCCGCGCCCGCGGAAGCCAGCAGCTCTGCCGGAGAGCGATCGAGTTGCGGCGGCGGCCGTTCGAGCAGCCGGGCTGGGGCTCGGCCCTGCGCGCGCAACGCGACCTGCAGTCGCTCGAGCCGGACCGGGGCGACGGAGATCGCAACCGATTCGCCGTCGATGAGCGCCGCCGCTTCCTCGGGTTCACGCACACGCCGCACCGAGAGCCGACCCTGCTCGCTGCAGCCGACGCCGATCGAGGAATTACCGACGTCGATGCTGTACAGGCGGCGGTTCACTTCACGTGGATCGTGACCACCTTCGTCTGGCCCGCGTGGTCATAGGCCACGACATATTCCGGAAGGTCGGGATTGGCCTTCGCCCAGTTGATGGCCGCGGAGACGCTGCTCATCGGGAACCCGTTGACCGAGATGATCTTGTCACCCGACTTGACACCGTATTGCGCTGCGAGCGAACCGTCCTTGACTTCGGGGATCTCCAGCTCGGTGCGCCCGCCGCCGCTGGCGGTCACCGAGCGCACGTTGAGTTCCTCGCTCAGGAAGCGTTGCGGATCTTCCTTGATGCGGGCCAGATCGCTGGTGCCCATGAGCCAATGACCTTCCTTCAACTGCGTGGATTGCTCGGCCACGGCCACGCCTGCACTGGGATCCTCGACTGGCGACACGTGGAACTGATCTATGGTCAGGCCCTTGCCGTCGGATCCCAGGCCCGGGGTCAACTTGACCTCCTGCCCGACCTCTCCCCACTGGAAGACCACTTCCTGAAGCCCGATGCGGAGCACCTTCCCGTTGTACGGCGCGACGTCGTACGGCGGCTTCAGCGGATCACCCTCGGAGAGATGCAACCGCACCTGCTTGCCCGCCGTGGGCAGGCCTCCCGCCGCCGCGGGCGCACCGCCGGCCGGCTTTCCTGCATCAGCCTGGTACGTGAGCGCAACGAAGCGCTCCACGGGATTGCTGCTGTAGACGATCAGGCCGACGTCGAGGATCGTCGAGAGATCGGGCACGACGAATTGCGGGACCACCGGCGCACCGCCGACATCGGCGGCCTGCGGGGCTTCCCGGACGCTCCCGTCGACCCGCGCTTCCCAGAGACGCCTGTAGCGATCCTCGGCGTAGAAGACCTTGTTGGAGCGGTTCAGCGAGCTCTCGTTCACGTTGCGCTTGAGCATCTCCTCGAAGACCGCGGGCTTGCGCGGGTTGTAGAGGCCCGCCGTCTTGTCGGAGTAGATCTCGTAGAAGATCCAGCCGGCGCACACGAACGTGAGCACGCACAGCAGCCAGATGACCTGCTTGACCCTGCGGATGTTCACTCGCAGCTGCATGACGGACCTCTCCCATGGCCGGTGCGCCGGGAGCCTGCCGGCCGCGCCACTTCAATACAACGTCCGGCTGGCCGGGGCACGATCAACTCTTGGACGCAACCGGGGAAACCTTCTTCCCGGCGCGCATCGAGACGGGTCAATCTAGCGGGCCTTGTGTCGGGACCTGGATCCCGGCGCCTTGCCGCGCGGGCCTGTCGCCGGACTTGCCGGTGGCGTCGTCCGGCGTTTCGTCGTCTTGCGAATGCCGCTGTTCACAGCCCGCTTGACGGGCTTCTTGGATCGCCCATCCAGCGAGGCGCCCACGGCGCCGCCCTTGGATGCCTTCCGCTTCGCTGCGGGTGTGGCTGCGTCTGCCGATCGTGCCGCCGGCTTCTTCCCGCCCGTGGCGCGTCCCGCCGCAGCGTTCGTCCGGGCCGGGCTCCCGGTCGCTGCGCGCTTCGCGCGATTCACGCTGCTGGCCGGCTCGGCGCTCGCCTTCATGCCGCGCACGGCGATCGGCTTGTTCGAGCGGCGCGGCTTCGCAGGCCGTGCTGCCGCGGCTTCCGTCGCTGGCCGGCGCATCGTCCTGACGGGGAGGGCTCCGCCTTCTGGCGGCACAACGGCCGGCTCCGGCTCGACGACGATCTCGGATGCCGCCGCGGGCGAGACGCCCGAGCACCTCGGCGACACCGAGACCCGTGTGTGCCGACAGGACGCAGATCGGCATGCCGCAGGCTCGCTCCAGCGTGCGCGCGACGGCAGCAGGATCCTCCACCGTGTCCGCTCGCGACAGCGCCACGATCACCGGCTTGTCTTCCAGTGCCAGTCCGGACAGAGCAAGCTCGGAGCGCACGGTGTGATAGGCGGCGATCGCCGCCTCGGCGCCTTCGCTCGCGTCGACGAGCTGGAGCAGGACGCGGGTGCGCGCAACGTGCCGCAGGAACCGGTCGCCCAGTCCAGCGCCCTGGTGGGCCCCCTCGATCAGGCCCGGCAGGTCCGCGATGACCATGCCGAAGTGGTCGCGGTGCACGATGCCGAGCAGCGGCTGGAGTGTCGTGAAGGGGTAGTCCGCGACCTTGGGTCGCGCGGCCGACACGCGGCTGAGGAAGGTGGACTTGCCGGCGTTGGGCAGGCCGACCAGCCCGACGTCCGCCACGAGACGCAGCTCCAGCCGCAGTTCGCGCACCTGGCCCGGCTGGCCCTGCGTGGAACGCCGCGGCGTCTGGTTCGTGGAGTGCGCGAAATGCTTGTTGCCCTTGCCGCCGCGCCCGCCGGAGACGACCACGAACTCCACGCCGGGTTTCGAGAGGTCTCGCAGCACGTGGCCGCGCTCGCGATCGCGCACGAGCGTGCCGACCGGCACCTCGATCAGCAGGGACTCGCCGTTGCGCCCGGTCCGATTGTTCGCGCCGCCCGGCTGGCCGTTGCCGCCCCGGTAGTGGCGGCGGTGCTGCAGCCCCGCAAGCGTGTTCAGGTGCACGGACGAGCGCAGCACGATGTCGCCGCCGTTCCCGCCGTCACCCCCGTCCGGACCGCCGCGCGGCACGAACTTCTCGCGCCGGAACGAGACCAGGCCGTCACCGCCGCGTCCGGACGAGACCGTGATCTCGGTCTCATCGATGAACATGCAGCACGCCCCGAGCCGTCGCGTTCAGCGACGGATCAGTTCTCCGAGACGAGCGATGCGTCGACGTGCACGCGGTTGCGGGTCCCGAACCGGACCACGCCGTCCTTCAGCGCGAACAGCGTGAAATCGCGGCCCTGGCCGACGTTCAAGCCCGCGTGGAAGTTGGAGCCGACCTGCCGGACCAGGATGGTGCCGGCCTGCACGGCCTGTCCGCCGTAGCGCTTGAGGCCGCGGTGCTGCGGGTTGCTGTCGCGACCGTTGCGCGAACTGCCCTGACCCTTCTTGTGTGCCATGGACCTGCTGCTCCCTGCCTGACCGGTCCGCGCTCAGGCGCCGGTGATGGATGCGATGGTGACGCGGGTGAACTGCTGGCGATGTCCCACGCGGCGGCGGTAGTTCTTGCGCCGGCGGAACTTCTCCACGTACATCTTCGGGCCCTTGAAGTGCTCCACGATGTGCGCCTTGACGGACGCGCCCGAGACGAAGGGCGTCCCGATCACGTCGCCGACGACCAGCACCTGGTCGAACACGAGCTCGGCACCGGGCTTGCCGTCCGCGATGAGGTCCACGACGAGCGTGTCGCCGTCGTTCACCGGGTACTGACGCCCACGATCGCTGATGATGGCCTGCACGGCACGCTCCTTGGACACTCTGCGCGGGCACCGGACGGCGCCCGCAGGACCGCGGTTTTCCGCGTCGGAAGGGGGGCCATCGTAGGCATCGGGGCGCGCGGGTCAAGCCGTGCGATCCACGGAAGGCCGCTCCGCGAGTCGCACGCCGTCGGGCAGCGCGCCCGCCGGCACCCGGGAGGTTCCCGGGAACGCGGCGGGCGCGAGCGCGATGGCCGGGCGCGCGGGCGCCCGGCGGCCGTCAGGCGCGGCGGTGGTCCATGTCCTCGGGGAGCGCCACCATCGCCCGGATCTCGACGTCTTCGTAGGCCAGGCGGTGGTCGCTGCGCACGAAGATCTGCTTGCGCGACTGCTGCTCCAGCTCCACCAGCACCTTGCGCTCCTGGTTCACCACGGCCTCGGCCACCTCGGGCCGGACCGTGACCACGAGCACCGAGCCCGGCCGCGACAGGTTCTCGCGGATCTCGCGGATGACCGAGAGGCACGAGGTCTCGTCCGACGGGATGTACCCGGTGCCGGCGCAGTACGGGCACTTCTGGTGCACGGACCGCTTGAGGCTCGGCCGCACGCGCTGCCGCGTGAGCTCGATGATCCCGAAGGGCGAGAAGCGCGCCACCTTGATGCGTGCGCGATCGCGCCGCAGCGCGTCCTTGAAGATGTTCTCGAGCGCCTTGCGGTGCTTCTCGCTCCGCATGTCGATGAAGTCCACCACGACGACGCCGCCGAGGTCCCGCAGCCGGATCTGGCGTGCGACCTCGATCGCGGCCTCGCTGTTGACGAGGAAGGCCGTGTCCTCCGCGCCGCTGCCGCCCGTGGCCTTGAAGCGCCCGGAGTTCACGTCGATCGCGACGAGCGCCTCGGTCTGCTCGATGATGAGCGAACCGCCCGACTTCAGCTCGATGCGCGCCGTGAGCAGCCGCGCGATCTCCGCCTCGACGCCGAAGAAGTTGAAGAGTGGCCGCTCGCCCTCGTAGAGCCGCACGAGATCCACGCAGCGCGGCATGATCTCCGACATGAACTGCTTGGCCTTCTCCACCGTGGCGCGGTCATCGATGATGATCTCGCCCTGGCCGTCGTACAGGTCGCGCAGCGTGCGGATGACCAGGTCGTTCTCCTGGTAGAGCAGCACCGGGGCGTTGTGCTCCCGGATGCGCACCTTCATCTGGTCCCACAGCCTGAGCAGGTAGTCGAGGTCGCGCTGCAGGTCCTCGCGCGTGGCGCCCGTGCCCGCCGTGCGCACGATGAAGCCGAGGCCCTCCGGCACGTCCAGCTCGCGCACGATGTCCTTCAGCCGCTCGCGCTCGTCGTTGTCCACCACCTTGCGCGACACGCCGCGCTTGTTGATGCCGGGCATGAGCACGACGAAGCGCCCGGGGATGGAGAGATACGTGGTGAGCGTCGGCCCCTTCGTGCCGATGCCGTCCTTGATGACCTGCACCACGATCTCCTGGCCCTTCTGCAGGATGTCCTGGATGGGCGGCATCTCGCGCGGCTCCCGCGAGCGTCCCCCGCCGCCGCCGCTGCGGCCGCCGCGGGGAGCGGAGGCATCGCCGTTGCCGCCGCCATGACCACCGCCATTGCGGCGTCCGCGACGGCGTCCGCGACGGCCGCGGTCGCGTCCGCGACGCGGATCGGTGTCCGCGCCCTCGCCGGGCGCGCCGGTGCCGCTGCCGGGCGGCGCATCGAGCAGCGCGGCACCGTCGCGCAGGTTGCCCTCGCCACCATGCCCGTCGCCGGCCTCGCCGTGGGCGTCGCGGGCCCCGTCGCGCGCGCCGCTGTCCTCGCCTTCGGCTCCGTTGCCCTCGCCCTCGTACGGCTCGTCATCCTCCTCGGCATCGTCCGCGTCGGAGTCGTCGGCGTCGCCTTCGGCGCGTGCCTCACCGCGACCGTCCGCATCGCTCTCCGACTCCCCGTCGCGGGTGGAGGCATCCTCGTCGTCGGCATCGTCCCACTGCTGGCCGCGCGCGAACGCAAGGCTCTCGGCCTTCTTGGAGGACAGCAGCTCGTCCTGGGTCGCCTGCGCGTCGTCGGCCGCGATGCCGGCAGGCGCGTCGCCCTCGCCGTCGCCGTCGCGCGACAGCAGTGCCGCGCTGCCGCCGGGCTCGTCACCCGCATCGCCGTCGGCATCGCCGTCGTCGCCTTCTGCAGCGCTGCCGGGAACGAGTTCCTCGGCCAGGACCGGCTCGCTCGCCGCGGCGGCCGGCTCGGCCTCCACGTCCGGCGTCCCGCCGACGTCGACGACATCATCGTCGTGCGCGTTCTCGCGCGCGGCCTGCACGTCCGCCAGCAGGCCGCGGGCGTTCTCGCCCACCGCCGCCATGCACAGGTCCGACACGTGCAGGAAGCCCTGCCGGTGATGCCCGAATTCCACGAAAGCCGCGCCGATCGACTTCTCGATGTTCGAGATGCGCGCCTTGTAGATGTTGCCGAGCGTGCTGCCCAGCGAACCGCGCTCGATGTAGTACTCCTCGAGGCGGTTGCCCTCGAGGACCGCTATCCGGCTTTCCGCCGTCTCCCGGCTGTTGATGAGCAGTTTGCGTCCGGCGGGCCGCTGCTGGCCTCCGCCTCCGCGTCGTCGTCTTCCCAACTCTGTTCTCCTTGACGACGCTCGACCACACACAGCTTGGTGCACGCCCCGAAACGAGGCTCGGTGAGGCCGGCCTGACGCGCCAGGGCGCGCAGGGCGGCGACCACGAACGTCGGTCGCGGAGGTCGTTGGTTCACGGCGACCAGTTCCAGCAGCAGGCAGCCGTCCCGCGCTTCGCCGCCGGCCAGCATGGGCCGGACGTCGATGGGCGCGGCGCGACGGACGTCGTCCACGAGGAAGCTGTCGCACCTGAGCAGTGCGGTGAGCGCGTCGGCTGCGGATCCCGATTCACCGGTCACGTCGAGGCGGTAGCGCACGCTCGAGGCGGGGACGGGCAGCGAGCCCCTCCGCACCTCGACCAGGCGCACGCACCCGGGGAGCGCCGGCGAAAGCCGCGCCCGTACCGTGTCCGGCGAGAGGTCCTCGTCCAATGTCAGGCTGATCCACTCCCCTTCCGATGCGACTCCGACAGGGAGGGCCTCGGCGAAGGAAAGCCTGAAACGCGGGTTGAATCCTTGGGTGCACTGGATCGGGAGTCCGCTGCGGCGCAGCGCACGCTCGATGAGCCGGCCCAGATCCAGGTGCCCCAGGAAGCGCGCGTCTCCGTCCTTGGAGAGACACACCGCGAGGGGGTACCGAGTGACCTGTTCCACCATGCCGATCCAGAGCCTGGCACTCCAGACCGCCGCGTCACGCGGCCTCAGCCCGAAGAGCCGCAGGGATGATAAGGGATCGTCCGGCGCACGAACAACGCCGAGGCGCACTACTTTTCCCCGAATCCCTCCGAGACGAGCGCCGCCAGCGCGACGATCACCTGGTGAGCCTCCCCGCCGTCGGCCTCGAGCACGAGTTCGCTGCCCTGGCCCGCGGCGAGCGTCATCATCGAGAACACGCTCGCGCCGTCGGCCACCGTGCCGTCCGGCCCTGTAACGGAGACCTTCGCCTGGAAGCGCGCGACGGTCTGCACGAAACGGCTGATCGGGCGGGCGTGCAGCCCCTGCCGGTTCACGATCCGCACCACCGCCCGTTCCGCCATGGGACCGGTCGGGGCGTCAGGCGCCCCGCTCCAGGATCACGTCGAGGATCTCCTGCGCCGTGTGCGCCTGCCGGATGAAGCTGGTGAAATCCGGGTCGCGTGCCACGCGCGAGATGAATCGCAGCAGCTCGAGGTGCTCGTCGGAGCGCGACTCGGGCGAGATGAGCATGACCATGACGTGCACGGGCTCGCCGTCGATCGCGCGGAAGTCGAGGCCCGCCACCGAGCGCGCGATCAGCCCCGCGTGCTTCCGCAGGCCCGGGATCTTGGCGTGCGGGATCGCGATGCCGCGCCCCAGGCCGGTGGTGCCGCGCTCCTCGCGCGCCTCCAGGGCCGCGAGCACCTCGGCCTTGCGGGCCTTGGGCAGCGCGCCGCTGCTGACGGCGAGCCCGACCAGCTCGAGCAGCGCTTCCGCCTTGCTCTGGGCCACGAGATCGGGGCAGATGCCTTCGATCGAGAACATGCCGCTGAACGAGGCGGGAGCAGGCATGATCAGGCGCGGTCCCCCGGCTTGCGGTGGTGATCCTTGAGGCGTTCCTTGGCCTTGACCACCTGGCGCTCCAGCTTGTCCACGGCGGCATCGATGGCCACCAGGATGCTGTCCGCGGAGGCGTGCCCCACGAGCCTCAGGTTGTGCGAGGCCGAGACGATCATCTCGGTGCAGTGCTTGTCGTGCTCGCGGTCCAGCACGATCTGGATGTGGTTCACGCCGTCGAAGAAGCGCGCGATCTTCTCGGCCTTCTCGAGGGCGTAGCTCTTCACGCTGGCAGGATGCTGCTCGTGCCTGTCGGTGTAGTCGATGCGCAAGGTCATGGCGGGTGTCCTGGGGCCCGCGCGGCGCTCGGTGCGCCGCGACGGATGTTCAGCATAACAAGCGCGCGCCCCCTGCGTCCGGGCCGGTGCCCGCGGGATAGCGGACTCTCCACAGGAACAATCCGTGCGCGGGGAGCAGCGGCGGCCCGAGCGACCGGTCGCGGGACGCGAGCAGCTCGCGGACCTGGCCGGACGCGCGCCGGCCGCGTCCCACCTCCACGAGCAGGCCCGCGATCATGCGGACCATCCCGTAGAGGAAGCCGTCCGCGGTGGCGACGATGCGGAGACCCCGGGGCACGTGGAGCACGCGCACGGCGCGCAGGGTCTTGACGGTGCCGCGTCCCTCCGCCATCGCCTTGCTCAGCGCGGTGAAGTCGTGTCGGCCGCAGAGCAGGCGCGCCGCGGCGCGCATCGCCTGCACGTCGATGTCGGCACGCACGGCGTGGAAGGTACGCCGGCGGTGCGGCGGCAGCGCGGCGAGCGCGGCACGCGAGCCGCCCGCCGGCGGCGACAGGTGGAGCTGGTAGACGTAGGTCTTGCCCGTCGCGCTGTGCAGGGCGTGGAAATCGGGTGCCACGGGCACGGCAAGGCGCACGCGGATATCGGGCGGAAGCCGCCCATTGAGCGCCGCCGCCAGCCGCTCGGGCGGCAGGCCGCGCGGATCGTCGAAGTGCGCCACCTGGCCGAGCGCGTGCACGCCCGCGTCCGTGCGCCCCGAGCCGAAGATGCGGACCGGCTGGCGCACGAGCTGCTCGAGCGCCGCTTCCAGCGCGCCCTGCACGGTGGGCAGCCCGGGCTGCAGCTGCCAGCCGGCGTAGGCCTCCCCGTCGTAGGCCAGGAGCAATGCGCGCCGGCGCCCTGCCGGCGCGCCGGGCCCGGCGCTCACGCCGGACCGTAGACGCGCCGGTCCCGCGACGAGCCCAGGCGCAGCGACTTCCGGTACTTGGTCACGGTGCGGCGCGCGATGTCGAGCTCGTGCCGGGTCTTGAGGATCTCCACGATGGCCTCGTCCGACAGCGGATCGCGCGGGTCCTCCGCCGCGATGATCCCGCGCACGAGCTCCTGCACGCCCGCGCGCGAGGTCGATTCCTCGTTCTCGCTGGCGGCGACGCTGCCCGCTCGCGACGGGATCTCGCCGGTGAACAGCATCTTCATCGGGACGATGCCGCGCGGCGTCTGCATGTATTTGCCCGAGATCGCCCGGCTCACGGTGGACACGTGGACGGCCAGCGCGTCCGCGACCTCCTGCATGCGCAGCGGCCGCAGGCCCGACGGCCCGTGCTCCAGGAAGTCCGCCTGGCGGTTCACCAGCTCGCTGGCCACGCGGAAGAGCGTGTTCTTGCGCTGCTCGATGGCCTCGATGAGCGACTGCGCGCTGTCGAGCTTGCCGCGGATGTGCTTGCGCAGCTCGGGGTTCACGCTGCGGTCGCGCGCCATCTGGCGGTAGCTGCGCGAGAGCACGAGGCTGGGGATCCAGTCGTTCTCGATCGAGATCTCGAAGTCCTCGCCCACGCGCCGCACGACGACGTCCGGGCGCACGTGCGGCGACAGCGCGCCGGAGAAGCGCCGGCCCGGGATCGGGTCGAGGTGGCTGATGACCTCGATCGCGGCGAGCACGCGCTCCACGCTCGCGCCGGTCTCGCGCACGATGCGCGGGATGCGGTTGTGCGCGATGTCGTCGAGGTGGCGCATGATCAGGGACACGAGCAGCTCGTACTCCGGCTTGTCCGGCGGGAGCTGCAGCAGCAGGCACTCCGTGAGGTCGCGCGCCCCGATGCCGGCCGGCTCGAGGCGCTGGACGACGTGCAGCGCCTGCTCCAGCTCCGCGGCGGTCGCCGGCGGCTCGATGGCCACGCCGACGTCGGAGAGCGGCACGTCCAGCCAGCCGCGCTCGTTGAGCGACAGCATGATGGCGCGCGCGATCGCGAGCTGGCGCTGGGGCAGGTCGAGCGTGTCGAGCTGGCGGCCGAGGTTGCCGGCCAGGGTCTCCGGCGCCGCGGTGGTCGCCGCCATGACGTCCATGCGCGACGGGCCTTCGCCGGGCGTGCGGTCCTCCCACTCGTCCTCGCCGTCGTAGCTGTCGCCGTCCTCGGAGGACGGCTCGGCCTCGGCCACGGGCGCCTCGGCGGGGTCGCCCACCTCCTGCTCGAGCGTCTCGTTCTCCTGCAGCTCCTGCTCGATGAGCTGCTCCAGGTCCAGCGAGGAGAGCTGCAGCACCTCGATCCGCTGCAGCATCTGCGGCGACAGCCGGAGCTGCAGCGAGGTGCGCACGGACTGCTGCATGCCGAGCTTCACGCGGAGGCCTCCATCGGCGCGCGGCCCGAGAGCGCGTCGGCGAGCATGGCCGCGTTGCTGTACTCGATCGCGCTGCCCGACGCGATGCCGCGCGCGATGCGCGACACGGCCACGCCGCTGCCCGACAGGCGCTTGCGCAGGTGCAGCGCCGTGGTGTCGCCCTCGTAGTCCGGGTTGGTGGCGATGATGACCTCGTCCACGCCGCCGGCCTTCACGCGCGCGAGCAGGCCCTCGATGGTGAGGTGGCCGGCCTCGATGCCCTCGAGCGCGTTGAGGTGACCGAGCAGCACGTGATAGACGCCCTGCCAACCCGCGTCCTCGAAGGCCTGCACGTCGCGCGGCTGCTCCACCACGAGGAGCCGCCGGCGGTCGCGCCGCTCGTCCGCGCAGATCGGGCACGGGTCGGCCTCCGCGACGGTGTGGCAGGTGGAGCACGCCACCACGCTGTGCCGCAGCGCGACGATGGCCTCCGCCAGTTCCTCGGCCTCGCCTTCCGGCGCGCGCAGCAGGTGGAAGGCGAGCCGCTCCGCGGTGCGGGTGCCGACGCCGGGCAGGGTCCGGAACGCGGCGATGAGGCGGGTCAGCGTCGGGGGCAGTGCCATGGGCCCCACAGTCTAACCAAGCGAGCGCTCAGAACTCCGGCAGGTGCATGCCGCCGGTGACCTTGGCGCGCTGCTCCTCGCGGTACGTCTTCACCGACGCGAGCACCGTGCGCAGCGCCTCGGCCAGCGCACGTTCCGCGGCGGCCTTGTCGCCGGCGGCAAGCAGCTCCGGGGCGATGCGGACGCCCAGCACCTCATACGCGCCGTTGAGCCGCAGCGTCACGGCGCCGTCGCGCGAGGCCGCCTCGAGCTCCTGCGCCTTGAAGCGCGCCTCCAGGTCCGCCAGCGCGCGCGTCAGGTTCTGGGCCTGCTCCAGCATTTGACGCATGTCCATCGGTGCGATGCTCCAGCGGGACGGCGCTTGCACGCCGGACACGGATGACCTTCCCCCACGGACGACATGGTGGCGCACGCGCCGCTAAAAGTCGACTCGCTCGGAGCCGGGCCAGTCGCGCAGGATGCGATCCTCGACGGGCGACGAGGGCTCCGCTCCCGCCCGGCCGCCGCGGCTGCGCGGCGGCCGGCCGCCACCGGCGGCTCCCGGCGGGTCGGCGTTCCCGGCGCGCGGCAGCCCCGAGCCTGCGGCGTCGGCCGCCCTTCCCGGCGTGGAGGACCTCCCTCCGGGACCTGGACCGTCGCCTCCATCGGCCCGTGCGGCGCGGGCCGAGGCTGCCCCGCTCGCCCCGCCATCCTGCGCCGCCGGCCGCGGCCGACCCGCGCCCGCGGCGGGAGCTCCCGGTGCTGCCGGCGCGCCGGACGGCGTGTCGCGGGAACCGCCCGCGCCGGAGCCACCCGCCTTCGCATCGGACGGGGAGGCCGTGTCGCCCTCCAGCACGCGCAGGCGCAGCGGCCGCCCGAGCAGCGTCGCGGCGGCATCCGTGAAGCGCCGCGCCGTGTCGGGACTGGACGGATCGAAGATGAGCGGCGCTCCGCCGGCAGGCTTCACCAGCAGCAGCTCGTCGTCCTGGACGGCGATGCGCGCGTAGCGCTGCAGCTCGAGCCGGAGCGAGCGCGAGCTGCGCCCGACCGTGTCGATGAAGCGCGCGGCGAAGTCCTCGTCCGTTCCCGCAGCCCACTCCGGCTCCGCGGTGCCGGCCGGCTGCGCCGGCGTCGTGCGCGCCTCCGGCGCCGGTGCCGGCCCCGCCGCGGAGTGCTGCGGCGCGGACGAGGCGCGGGTGGGCGCGGGCGCGGGCGCGAGCGAGGGCAAGGCGCGGGTGGGCGCGGGCGAAGTCGAAGCGGTCTGCGCGGATGCGGGCGCGGCCGCGGCCGCGCGCGCCGGGCCCGTGCCCGCGGCGAGCGACGCGCCGCCGGCCGCGAGCAGCTCGCCGAGCGGCTGCAGGAGACGCACGCGCGCGAGGTTGATCAGCGCGAGTTCCGTCACGAGCCGGCTGTCGTGCCGCTGGCGCAGCCGCCGCGCGGCTTCGACGAGGATGTCGAGCATGGCCACGACCTGGTCGAGGTTGCACAGGCTCGCGAGGCGGGCCAGCGACTCGCGCTCCTCCGCCGTGCGGTCGGCGGGCACGCTCCCCGCCACCGTGACCAGCAGGCCCTCGAGGATCTCGTTGAGCTGCTCGACGAGGTCCGCGCCGCGCGCGCCGCGCTCGAAGGCGTCCTGGCACGCGGTCAGGACGGCGGCACCGTCTCCCGCGAGGGCGGCGCCGAGCAGCGCGTGCAGCGCCTCGGGCGCGAGCCGGCCCGTGAGGCGCTCGAAGTCCGCGATCGTGGGCCGGCCGTCGCCGTAGGTGATGAGCTGGTCGAGCAGCGAGAGCGCGTCGCGCAGGCCGCCGCGCGCGTGGCGCGCGACGCGCTCGAGCAGGCCGTCGGGCACCGGCACGGACTCGCGCCTGCAGATGTCGGCCAGGCGCGCGGTCATGTCGGCCAGCGCGAGGCGGCGGAAGTCGATGAGCTGGCAGCGCGAGCGGATCGTCTCGGGTACCTTCAGCAGCTCGGTCGTCGCGAGGATGAACTTGGCGTGCTCGGGCGGCTCCTCCAGCGTCTTCAGCAGCGCGTTGAAGGCGGAGGTCGAGAGCATGTGGACCTCGTCCACGATGTAGACCCGGTAGCGCGCCTCCACCGGGCGGAAGCGCACCGCGTCGATGAGGTCGCGGACGTTCTCCACGCGGTTGTGCGAGGCGCCGTCGATCTCGACGACGTCGAGGCAGTCGCCCGACTCGTCGATCGCGCGGCAGACGGCGCACGTGCCGCACGGCTGGCTGCTCTCCGCGACGAGGCAGTTCCAGGCCTTTGCGAGGATGCGCGCCATGGACGTCTTGCCGACGCCGCGCGGGCCCGAGAGAAGGTAGGCGTGCGCCGAGCGGCCGCTGTCGATCGCCGCGCGCAGCACGTGCGCCGCGTCCGACTGCCCCACGACGTCGTCGAAGGTGCGCGGGCGGTAGCGCGTGGCGAGGACCGTGTAGCCGACCATGGAGCGGAGCCTACGCGAGCCGACGCCTGCCCGTCGAGCATCGCGCGCCGTGCCTCGCGCGCCGTGCGCGGAGAGGGACCGGCAGCACCGTGGCGCCATTGCTTAGGGCTGCTCCCGTCAGGGCCTGACCCGGTTCGCACGGTCCACTTGCTGCCGGCCCCACTGCGTGCACGGCGCGCGCCTCGGGCGGCCGCGGTGCGCGGGGCGAGGCCTCGACGTCATGGCGGAGAGGGTGGGATTCGAACCCACGGAACGGTTGCCCGTTCAACAGTTTTCGAGACTGCCACAATCGACCACTCTGTCACCTCTCCACAAGTCGTGTTGTCAACGCACCGCATCCGTCCGCCAGCGCACGCGCGGGAGCTGCCGCAAGGCATGGCGGAGAGGGAGGGATTCGAACCCCCGGAACGGTTGCCCGTTCACTTGCTTTCCAAGCAAGCACAATCGGCCTCTCTGTCACCTCTCCGCGCGAAGACACCTCTCGCCCCCGCGTCCGGGCAGGGCGGGCGGGGATTCTAGGGAATCAGCCCGGCTCCGGACAGTCCCGTGACGCGCCGGGACGCCGCGCGCGGAAGAAGCGCGTGAGGAGCGCGCCGCAGGCCTCCGCCTGCTGCGACGGCAGCAGTTCCACGCGGTGGTTGAGGCGCGCGTCGCGCACGATGTCCCGCAACGACCCGCAGGCGCCCGTCTTGGGGTCGGCCGCGCCGAAGGCGAGGAAGCGGACGCGCGCAAGCACGATGGCGCCGGCGCACATGGAGCACGGCTCGAGCGTCGCGACCAGCAGGCTGCCTTCCGGCAGGCGCGGTGCGCCGACGGCGGCGCAGGCGCGGGTGAGCGCCAGGCGCTCGGCGTGCGCGGTCGGGTCGCGCAGGCCTTCGATCTCGTTACGCGCCCGCGCGAGCACCTCGCCGTCGG
>Ga0193753_10001245_pt1 | contig 22136 bp, 23 predicted proteins | sample H1c2metaG_FD_144925 | JGI IMG/M metagenome (GOLD analysis project Ga0193753, IMG submission 144925) | Soil microbial communities from a riparian zone of the East river system, Colorado, United States - H1c2 | ecosystem: Environmental > Terrestrial > Soil > Riparian zone | place: USA: East... | reverse complement strand
CAGCTCGCCGGCGCCGGCCGCGATCGCCGCCAGCGCCAGGGCCAGATTTTCGGCCCACAGCCAGCCGGCCAGGCGGGCGAGCGGGCCGCGCGGCTCGCTCACGGCGCGCCGCCTCCCAGCCACACGTCGGTGCGCCCGAAGATGGTCGCGCTGGCGTCGTACAGGCCGCCCGCCATCCCGAACCAGCCGAGCCGCTGCGACGCGGCCCGGTTGGACATCTCGACCGCCTCGACCAGCGGCCAGCCGCGCACCCAGCGGCGCAGGAAGAACAGGTAGAACAGCGGCGACATGCTCTGGGTGGCCCAGTGGCCGACGTAGACGTCGGCGCCGGTGGCCAGCCACTCCTCGGCCTGCCAGGCCCCGCCGCAGCCGGTGTTGTAGATGAGGCGGAGCTTCCTGCGCAGGGCGGGATCGATCGCCTCGACCCACTCGACGAAGCGGTTGCCGTGGGCGAGCAAGAACAGGTCGACGTCGTCGTACTCGGCCAGCGCGTGCTCGAGCGCGGCGACCAGCTCGGCCCGCTTGTCGCCGGGGCCGTCCTGGGTCAGATAGAAGACGCGCTCGTAGCCCTCCTCCAGGTGCGGGAGGGTGAAGAGCTTGGTCCCCCACTTCTGGAACGGGATGACGTGGTCGCGCAGCGCCACCGCCGCGCGGGTGCGGCCGGACTCGTGCGCGCCGCGGCGAGCCAGGGGTCGATCGCCTCCCGCCACCACGGCGGCGAGCGCCAGGGCGGCCAGGAGCGGCGTCACCACCAGGGCGAGGCGGCGCCGATCGGGGGCGGCGGGGTGCAAGGCAGCTGGAGGATACAACCCCACGGCCCGCGCCCCGTCCACCTGTCCGACTCAGGACCTCTCGGGCTTGACGAGCGCGATCAACGACACGGCCAGGCCGATGGCCGCGGCCAGGAAGAGGAGCTTGCCGCCGATCGCGGTCTCCAGGCCGCCCTCGCCCTTGAGCCCGATCCGCACCTCCTTGACCAGCATGGCCAGGCCGAAGCCGATGAGGGCGAGGACCGCGTGGAGGCGGGACAGACCGGCGCGGGAGGCGAGGAGACCCATGAGCGCCGCCAGCCCGAAGCCGAACAGCGGCAGATACACCTTGAGCGCCTCCTCGTTGCGCGCATCCCACATCTTCATCGAGAAGCCGCCACTACTGACGTAGGGAAGGAACAACGCGACGATCCCGAGGAGACCCAGCACCACCAGCGCGAACTTGAGACCCTTCATTTCGAGCGCTCCTTCGTCAGTTCCGGCCAGTCTGGCACGGCCGGTCACCCATACGGGGTGAATACCGCTCGAAATCGCTACCAGGACGACACGGTGCCGGTCGGTCGACGGCGCTGGACGCGGGGCGTCACGGCGCCGCTGGAGGGCGCCGAAGCATCCCCGCCCCGCGTTATCCTGTCTGTTCGTCGATGGGCCGCGCGCTCCTCCCGGTATTGCTCGCGTGGACGGTCGCAGCGGGCGGCGCGTGCGGCGACCATGCGGTTCCGGCCGCCAGCGCCACCGCGCCCGCCGCCGCGGCCGGCGGGCGGGACGTCGAGCTGGGTGGTCTTGCCGACGACCTCATGGTCCGCGCGCGGGCGCTCGAGCCGTCGGTGTCGGCCGAGCTCGGCACGCTGGCCGGCGAGATCGGCGGGCGGCTGGCCGGGTTCGAGCACCGGCTCAAGGAGCGCGACTCGATCCTGCGCAAGATGCGCGAGGAGCTGCGCGACCACCCGGTCTGGAAGCCGGGCGACGTCGTCATCGGCGATTCGCTGCGCTACACGATCGAGGTCGGCGACTCGCCGCCCGGTCACCACGCCGAGTCGATCCGCGCGGTGCTGATCCGGCTGGAGGCGGCCGGTCACCGGGTGGGCGAGGTGAAGAACTACTGGCCGCGCGGCGACAACTACTCCGGCGTCAACTCGGTGCTGATCGCGCCGGACGGGCTCACCTGGGAGCTGCAGTTCCACACGCCGGAGTCGTTCCGGATCAAGAGCCGCGACCACGGCCTCTACGAGGAGCTGCGCGCCGAGGGGACGTCGTCGGCGCGCAAGCGAGAGCTCTACGGCGAGATGGCCGCGCCGTGGAACGCGGTGCCGGTGCCGGCGCACGTGCTCGACCCGGGCGCGCTCCACCCCAGCGAGCGGATCATCCTCCACTCGCCGCCGTGATCGCGGCGGTCATCGCCCCGCGGGTCGCGGGTCATCGCCGCGGGTCATCGCCGCGGGTCATCGCCGCGGGTCATCGCCGCGGGTCATCGCCGCGGGTCATCGCCGCGGGTCATCGCCGCGGGTCATCGCCGCGGGTCATCGATCGATGGCGAGGGTCACCTCGAGCGCGAGGTCGACCGGCTCGCGGCCGGCCAGGCGGGCAGCGCCGGCCAGGTCGATGCGGGCGCGGCCGAGAGGGACGCGGAGGCCGCCGCGCGCGAGCAGGTGATCGAGACCGGCGCCGTGCCACCCGGTCTGCGCCTCGACCCCGGCCCCGGCCGCGAGGTAGCGCCACGGCGACCAGACCAGGTCCGACGACAGCGCCAGCGCGCGGCGAGTGTCGATGTCGTCGGGCGGGCGGACCAGCCATACCAGCGCGCCGAGCCGCCCGTGAGCGGTCAGGCGGTCGGCCAGGCGAACCGCCGCGGCCACCTGCGGGCTGGCCGCGACGATCGGCCCGGCCATCCCGGTCCGGGTCCACGGCAGGTCCAGGGACAGCCCCCAGGCCAGGCGCAGCGGCCGCCCGAATGCGCGGGTGGCGTGGCCGGCCGCGGCGCCGAGGTAGATCGGGCCGAACGAGCCGTCTCGCGCGTCGGTGCTGGCCGGGTCGTCGAGCTGGTCGGCGGCCGCGCGCGCGCCGAGGGTGAGCTCGAGGTCGGCGAGGAACAGGCCCCGCAGCTCGACCGCGGCGGCGCCCGCGGTGCGGCGCGCGTCGCGATCGCGGGCGACGTCGGTGCGCAGCGCGAACAGGTGGGCCAGGCATGCCCCGTGAACGCGGTCGAACCCGGTGTCGCGCACCGGCGGCGCGAGCGGCGCCGCGAGCAGGCGGTCTGCGCAGGGATCGTCGGGATCGACCGGCGGCGCGGCGACGGCAGGACGCCGCGCCTCGTCGGGCAGCCAGTCCGGCTGGGCCGCGGCCCCCCGGGCGAGCAGGGCGGCGGCGAGCTCGACCACGAACAGCCAGACGGGGCGCGCGCGCAAGGTCAGCGGCCGCCCTGGGTCTTCTCGTCCGCCGGCGGTGCCGCCTTCTTGCCGCCCGCCGGCGGCGCGGCCTGCTTCTTCTTCTTCTCGGCCTTGCCGGGCTCGACCGCGCCCGAATCGCCCTGATCGTCGCTCGCGCCCTGCCCGGTCGCGGTCTCCGCCGCGCCGGCCGCGCTGCCCGCGCCGAGCGTCGGCGAGCACTTCGCGAAGTAGCTGCCCACATCCTTGTCGACCGCCCCGTGCTGGCTGCTGCTGACCTCGTTCGCGGTCGAGTCGCGCGTCACCTCCAGGAAGTGACACTTCGCCCCGTCGAGCAGATACCAGCCGTGCACGTCGCCGTCGATCCGGGTCGGCTCGCCCACCGTCGCGCGCAGCGCGGCGAGCGCCGCGTCCCACTTCTGGTGCGGCGCGGCCCGCGTCTTGGCCTGCTCCATCCGGTCCACCGTCAGCGGCCCCCGGTACGGCGGGCCGCTCGGCGCGCTGGCTCCCGGCGCGGCCTCGTCGGCGGTCGGCACTCCGGTCCGGTGCTTACGACACCCGCCCACCGCCGCGACGATGAAGCAAAGAGCGGCGAGAGCCGCGCGCGCGCGCATTCATCGACTCTAACCCCGGAGTCCGCTCGTGTTGAGCCATCTCGCCAGGTCCTGCGTTCCGGCCGGCGGCGTCGCGGGTGGCCTTGGGCATCGGGTCGCGCGCGTGCTATCGATCAGACCTGCTCGACTCTCCTCTCTTCGCCCTGTTCCACCTGGTGCGCCGCAGGCTGCGCGCGGCCATCCTGGTCCTCGCCGCGACCTGGATCGTCGCCTTCCTGTTCGCGCAGGAGCTGGCCGTGCTCATGGCCGGACCCCTGGTCGAGGCGTGGAACCGGCACCGCGCCCAGCTCGGCGCGCCCACCCTCCACTTCCGTTCGCTGGCCGAGCCGTTCTGGACGTACATGAGCCTGGCCTTCTGGGTCGGCCTCATCGCCGCCGCGCCAATCCTGTTCTATCAGCTGTGGGTCGCGGTCACCCGCAGCCGCGCCCCGACCAAGGCCCGCCTCGCCCTCCCCTTCGCCGCCGCCACCGCGGTCTGCTTCCTCAGCGGCGCGCTGTTCTGCTACTTCGTCGTCCTGCCGGTCGCCTTCAACTTCTTCCTCGGTTACGCCAACCAGAACCTGGACTCGATGACGAGCGCGCTCGGCCTGGGCGCCCACGCCGGCGCGCCGATGGCGCTCAAGCCGGCCCTGTTCATCGACCCGTTCCTGTCGCTGACCACCCGGCTGCTCCTCGCCTTCGGGCTGGTCTTCGAGCTGCCGGTCGCGATCTTCTTCCTGGCCTCGATCGGCGTCGTCACTCACCGCAGCCTGTGGCGCTTCAACCGGTGGGCGATCGTGCTCGCCTTCGTGGTGGCCGCCGTCCTGACCCCGGGCCCGGACGTGCTGTCGCAGATCCTCATGGCCCTGCCGCTACTGGTCCTCTACAACCTCTCGATCATCATCGCGTGGATCTTGACCCGGCGGCGCGAGCGCGCGGTCGCGCCCGGGTAGCCGCCGCGACGCTCCCTACTGGCACTTGGCGTCGCAGTCCTCCAGGTAGCACGCCTCGCCCAGGTTCTCCTTGCAGTGCCGGCCGTAGGTCTGGCGCCAGGTCCCGCCCTGGTTCTCGTAGCAGCGCTTCAGCATCTCGCCGCACTCGATCTCGATCCGGTAGCGCTCGGTCCCGCAGCAGTTGGTGAAGCCGGCCTCGACCGGCGCCAGCGCCACCGCCGGAGACGCGGCCGGCCCGCCCGACGCCCACGCCGGCGACGGATCGGCGCCGGCCGGCTCCGCCGGTGGAGGGCCGCCCTGCTGCGCCGGACAGGCGATCAGCGCCAACGCGGCGGCGACCACGGCCGCGCCGGTCCAGCCACCCCTTTTGCGGCTCATCGGCGGCGGCCCGCCCGCGTCGTCGTCATCGCCGTCCGGATCGGCTGCTCCTCGTAGTCCACCCGCGCCTCGAGGTGGAAGTGATTGTAGTGCGAGCGTGGATCGTTGCCCGGCGTCAGCGGGGTGCGGAAGTCGAGCGACGCCGCGATCCCGCGCTCCAGCGCGAGGAGGGTCGGCTCCTTCTTGCGGTAGTCCTTCTCGACCACCGCCTTCTGCCCGTCCTCCAGCACCACCTCGAACACGTCGATCGCCAGGCCGAGCGCGTGCCGGCTGAGCGGGTGGCGCTTGGCCCCGCGCAGCCGGATCTGCCGGTACTCGTGGATCGTCGAGAAGCGCAGCTCGCGGACCCCGATCTGGGTCATCACCTCGCCCGCCCGGGCCAGCGACAGCGCCAGGTGGCAGTCCATCACGAACGGGCCCTTGCGGAAGGTCGGCGTCAGCTTCACCCCGCCGAGCACCATCCCCGGCACGTAGATCGGGGCGGCGATCTTGCGCTGGCGCGGGGCGCGCTTCCACACCACGCCCATCGCGGTCAGCTCCTTCCGGCAGCGCTTGCCGTCGGCGCGCATCGCCCGCGACGCCGGCCAGATCCATCCGGGCGGCATGTTGGCGCGGTGGCGCGGCCCCTTGCGCGGGGCGGCGGCCGCGTGCCGTGGCGCCGCGACCAGGGCGACCAGCGCGATCGCCACCGCCATGGCCAGGCGGCGCCGGATCACGCGGCGCCTCCGCGCCGGCGCCGGACCGACGCCCCGACCAGCGCCAGCCCGATCAGCGCCAGCCCGGCCGCGCCGCCCTCGTCGCTGCCGTCGCCGACCGCGCAGCTCAGCGAGCCGCTCGCCTCCCCCTCGCACGAGTTGCCGTCGCAGTCGCCGCGCACGTCGCCCTCGACCCGGATGTCGAGCAGGTCGCGGAGCGCGTCGATGCACTCGATCAGGTTGTCGCCGTGATCGACGAACTGTCCGTCGCAGAACAGCGCGCCTTCGCGCAGGTCGCAGGCTGCCTCGCATTCGCCCTGCACGTCCACCCGGCAGTCGACGTAGCCGTCGGCCTGACAGTCGACCTGGCAGTCGATGTTCGCCTCGACCTCGCACGACCCGTTGCAGCTCGCCTCGCACTGCGCGTCGCACTCGGCGCTGGGCGGCACCGCCTCGCACTCCACGTCGCAGCTGGCCGAGCAGGTCGCCCGGCACGACGCCTGGCACTCGTCGTCGTCGTCGTCGCAGGTGGCGGTGCAGCTGCCGCGACAATCGGCCTGGCAGGAGCCGCTGCACTCGAAGCGGCCCGGTTCGGCGGTGCAGTCCGCCTCGCACGACGCCTGACAGCTGCCGGTGCAGTCGACCGACGGATCGGCCGTGCACTCACCGCTGCACTCGGCGGTGAGCCGCGCCGCGCACGCGGCGTCGACGCTGAGCGGCGTGCACTGCACCTCGCAGTTCGCGCCGGGCGGGACCAGCTCGCACTCGGCGCCCGCTTCGATGAAGATATCGCCGCAAGCATCGATGCCGGCTTGCGCCCGCGCCGGCCACAGCAGAAGGGCTCCCACCAGCGCGGTGGGCGCCAACAACAGCACAGGACGCATCGTCTCTCCCTGCCAGGATGATCGCGGACAGCCGGAATCATCCTAACTCGACCCGGGCCTCCCCCGTCACCTCCGTCGCGTTCCCGCGGTGCGCACTGTCGGCGCCGTTCGGTGTTCACCACCCAGGTGTGGGGAATCACCAGCGTGACACAATTGCCCACGCCGGCGGGCACGATTGACACAGGGTCACCGTCCCACTGCGCGCTTCTCACCGCGACGGGATGGCTGCCCCGATGCCACAGCGAAGCCTTGCGCGGATTTCTGTGGGCCGTTGTCGCATTCACCTTGTTGCCGCCGCCCGGCACGAGCCCTGCAGTCCGCCTTGAATCGACTGAGCGCTACACCCTCGACGAATCGCGCCTTCGAGCCGTCCATCATGAGACCAGTTCGAGTCCTCATCGCAGACAAGAGTCCCGCCATGCGCCGCTGGTACTCCGCGGCGCTTCGACGTGTCACCGACGACGTCACCGAATGTGAGAGCGGATGGGAGCTCCTCCTCCAGCTCTCCCACGAACCCGCGTGTGATCTGGTGGTCGCGAGCAAGTCGCTCTCCGGCCTGAACGGAGACCGCCTGCTCGCCAAGCTGCGCGCCGCCGACGTGCAGGTCCCTTTCGTCCTGGTCGCACCTTTCTCGGACAGCGGACTGCGGGCACTGGTAAGCAAGGTGCCGAGCGCCGCCCTGGTCGAGGATCCGCTCGACAGCGTGCGTCTCGCCGAGGCAGCGGAGACGCTGCTCGCGTCGCGCCCGCGCGAGGTGCGCCCAGATCAGGTGCGCCGCGCGATGGCCCTCTACGCAGCACACCGGAGCGTCCGCGATCGTGCGGCGCTCGGTTGATGAGCATTGCCGTCTGACTCCTGCTCGTCTGAATATGATGTCTGACCGCGCCGGAGGTAGTTCTCGTGAGTGAACGTCTCGTCGTCATGGTTTCGGGCTCGTCTTCGAGCTCATCACGTGTCGGCCGTCCTCTCTTTTCGCTCTCGCTCGGCCTCGCCTTGGGCCTCGCTGCCTGCGGCGGAGGAGGAGGCGGTGGCGGAGGCGGCGGAGGCGATGACGACGATGACGGCACCGTCGAGCCGGACGCCGGCGACGCCGGCGACGACGACGGCGGCGACGACGCAACCGACGGCGGACCCGGCTTCGAGCAGGTCCCCCTCATCGAGGGCCTGACCACGCTGGCCGGCGCTGGCATCGCGGGCGACGAGGACGGCGATCGCAACCACGCGCTGTTCAGCAACCCGGTCAACACGCTCATCGCCGACGACGGCGCGATCCTGGTCGCCGACTTCGACAACGGCGCGATCCGCCGGGTCACCACGACCGGCGACGTGAGCACGCTCAGCGTGCCGCCGCTCGAGGGAATGTTCGTCCGCCCGTTCGGCATGGCGCTGTCGGGTGACACGCTCTACGTCCAGACCGACGGCAACAGCCTGGGCCGGATGGGCGGGGCGCTGTGGAGCATGCCGGCCGCCGGCGGCTCGCCCGAGCTCATACGCGACAACGCCGGGCGCTGCCGCGGCATGATCGTCCTGGCCGACGGCCGCCTGGCTCTGACCGACTTCGAGGCGCACGTGGTGCAGCTGTTCGATCCGTCGGACGGCACCCTGACGCTCCTGGCCGGCGGGCTCGGCGCGCCCGGCTACCGCGATGGCCACGCCGCCGAGGCGTCGTTCGATCAGCCGTACGACATCGTCGAGCGCTCCGATGGAACCCTCTTGATCGCAGACTTCGGCAACAACCGGCTGCGCGTGGTCGATCTCGAGGGCGAGGTCACCACCTACGCCGGCACCGGCACGGCCGGTCGCGATGACGGAGCGGTCGCCGAAGCCACCTTCTACAACCCGCAGGGGCTGGCGATCGACCAGGCCGGCAACGTCTACGTCTCCGACACCGGCAACTTCCTCATCCGCCGCGTCTCGCCGGAGGGAGACGTCACGACGGTGGCCGGAAACGCCACGCCCGGCTGGGCCGACGACGCGGACCCGCGCTCCGGCCAGCTGTTCGCCATCGAGGGGATCGACGCGCGCAGCGACGGCTACCTCTACATCGCCGACGGGACGCGCGGCAACGATGGCGCGTACCACCGGGTCCGCCGCCTGACCCTCGAGTAGGACCAGCGGCGGCCCGCGCCGGCCGTTCTCGGCCGGACCCGAAGCCCCGGACGTGCACGCCGAGCTCAACTGGCGTACATTCCGGGGCTTCGCCGCGTCGACGGCCCCGGGTCGGTCAAGCGAGAAGTCGCGAAAACTGATTGCAGGAGAACGGTGTGGCTGCTAACGTTTCATTTGAAACGATATGACACACTCCGCAGCACCACCCAAGCGCAGCTCGTCGTCGTCTTCGTCCTCGGCGTCGTCCTCGTCCCCCTCGCTGTCGCCCGCGTCAGACGACGCCCGCGCCGGCGCCGTGCTCGGCAAGGCGCTGCTGCGCGCTTCCGACCGGCTCGAGCTCGGCTCGCAGAAGGAGCTGGCCGAGGTGCTGGGGGTCAGCCCGCCGACCGTGTCCCGCCTGCTGCGCGGGACGCGCCCGCTGGATCCCTCGTCCAACGAGGGGCAGCGCGCGACGCTGTTCCTGCGCATCTGGCGCAGCCTCGACGCGCTGGTCGGTGGCGACGAGCGCGCCGCCAGCGCCTGGTTCCACGCTGCCAACCACCACCTGGGCGCAAAGCCTGCCGAGCTCGCCCGCTCCATCACCGGCCTGGTACATGTCGCAGACTATCTGGACGCGATGCGGGGCAAGGTCTAGCTGCCGCCGACTCACCGGCCGCGCCTGGCGCGTGGTCGAGGCGCAGCACGTGGTATCGACCAGAAAGCTGGTCGACACCCTCGAGGAGCAGGAGCTCCTCGAGGAGCTGATCGAGCGCCAGAAGCCGCCGGCCCCGGAGGGGCGCGAGTTCCACGGGCTGCACCAGCTGCTCGGGACTCCGTTCCGCTACCCGCCGCTGCGCTGGGGCTCGCGCTTCGGCCAGCGGCACGAGCGGGGCATCTGGTACGGGTCGCTGACCGTGCCGACCGCGCTGGCCGAGGTCGCCTACTACCGCATGGTGTTCCTGGACGGGACGACGGCCAACATCTCGCCGGTCGCCGAGCTGACCGCGTTCAGCGCCGGGTTCGCGTCCGACGCCGCCGCCGATCTGACCCGCACGCCGTTCGAGCGCTACGTTCCGCAGATCTCGTCGCCGACCGACTATCGCGACGCGCAGATGCTCGGCACCGAGATGCGGGCCGATGGAGTCGAGGTGTTCCAGTACCGCTCGGCGCGCGACCGCGACGGCGGCTCCAACCTGGGCCTGTTCACGCCGCGCGCGTTCAGCAGCAAGCGGCCAGGCCGCGAGCAGGCCATCTGGGTCTGCTACGCGGGCCGCCAGCGGGTCGATATGCTGCGCAAGAATCTGCTGTCCGGACGCGACAAGCTGAGCTTCCCGCGCAGTGACTTCGAGGTCGGCGGGCTCCTGCCCGCACCGGCGGTGTAGCGCGAGCCGCGGCGCGCCGGGCGCACGTCCGTCGCACCCTTGCACCCAGTCTCCCACCGGGCTCTCGCAGGGCGGCGGCCCCGAGGGTTCCAAGGAGGCCAAAACTCGGCGTTTGCGCGGACGCCACTGTACAATGTGCGCCCATTCCACCCGGCCCGACAGCGGAGCTCTCCGCGCCCGGTGCGACGGCGCCGGATCGCGGTGGAAGCGTGCCTCTCGATGACGCAACCCGATAGCCCGTCCATGACCGATCCGCTCTCGCTGGGCGACAAGGTCCTGGATCGCTATCGAGTGATGGAGCGGCTCGAGACCGGCGGCACCAGCGTCGTGTACCGCGGCGAGGACGAGCGCCTGTCGCGCCCGGTCTGCATCAAGGTGTTTCACACCCTGCGCGACAAGGAGTGGATCTACCGGACGACCTACGAGCACTTCGTGCAGGAGGCGTTCGCGCTCAGCAAGCTGACCCACCCCAACACGCTGCGCATCTACGACTTCGCCCACCTGCCGTCGCCGGGCGGCCAGGAGGAGGGCAAGGAGCCGGGCGGCCCGCCGTTCCAGGTCTCGGAGTTCATGAACGGCGGCACGCTGTCCAACCTGGTCCGCCGCGAGGGCCCCCTGGCCCCGTCCGAGGCGCTGCAGGTGGTGACCGCGATCTGCGGCGCGCTCGACGAGGCGCACGCCAACGACATCATCCACCGCGACATCAAGCCGAAGAACATCCTGTTCGGCACCTCGGGCCGCACCCGCGCCCCCAAGCTGGCCGACTTCGGAATCGCCAAGTCGCTCGCGCTCGACAGCCTGGGGCTGGCCAACCGCGCCGGCGACACCCACGTGGTCGCCGGGCGCCGGCTGCTCATGTACTCCGGCCTGTGGGCCGCGCCCGAGCAGCTGGTCGGCCAGCCGGTCACGCCGGCGTCGGACATCTTCTCGTTCGCGCTGGTCGCGGTCTACATGCTGACCGGTCGCTGCCTGTTCTCCAGCAACGACCCGGCCGAGGCGTACCGCCAGCGCGCCACCGGCGACGCGCTGGTCGACGAGGTGATGCGAGGGTTCGAGCTGCCCGGGGCGCTCGCGACGCTGCTCAAGCAGGCGCTCAGCGTCGATCCGACCGCGCGGCCGACCCGGGCCGGCGCGTTCGCCAAGGACCTCCTGCGCGCGTTCGAGAGCAAGAGCTCGCGCCGGCGCCTCCCGCTCGAGCCGCCCACCCTCACGCCGGTGCCGAAGCAGCCGGCCGAGCACCCGTCGGCGACCACCGAGCCGGAGGACGCCGCCGCCGCCGCGATGAAGGGGAAGTCGGCGGCCGAGACGCGCCCGGCGCCCAGCGCGCCGCCGATCGTGCCGGCGCCGCCGGCCGGCGCACCGATGACCCGCCCGGTGGCGAGCTCGGCGGCCGGCAATGCTCCGAGCGGCCCGCCCCACCGCCTGGCGGTGACGGCCACGCCGCAGCCGCTCGGCGATCGCACGGGCCTGTTCGTCGCCATGAACGCCGAGGGCTCGGTCGACATGACCAGCGTCGGCGGGCGGGTGCGGCTGCGGGTGTCGCTGGTGCCGGCGCTCGGACACTTCACCATCCACGTCCGCGGCCTCAACTGCTTCGTCCGCAAGAGCGGCGGCCGCGCCACCGGCGCCGTCCAGCTCGACAGCTCGGGCGGCATCGAGCTCGTCACCCCCAACCAGATCCCGATCGCCAGCGCGCAGGTGCAGTTCGGCAGCCCGGCCGCCGGTCACCACGTCTTCCCGGTCGGCGATCACCTCGTCGCGCTCGGAACCCACGAGTGTCCTCGGGCAGTCGCCTTCGATTTCGGCCCCGGCGGCGAGTGCCTGTTCGTCTATGTCCCGCGCCAGGCCGTGAGCGAGGATCGCCCGGGCCGGTGGCGCAAGAGGGGACCCGCATGACCACCCGTCCGCCCCGCCCGCCCGCATCCACCAGCCAGCCGGTCGTCGGCATGCCGCTCGAGTGGGATCAGGAAGAGATGACCCGCCACGACCTGGGGCTGGTCCGCATGTCGCCGTACATCGCGCGGCAGCGGACGTATGCCTTTGTCATGGACGAGCACGGCCAGCCGATCGAGCTCGGCTCCGGGCGTTTCGCCAAGGCCTACCTGGGCGAGGAGCGCTGGGTCGAGTCGAAGACGACCTACCGGCGCAACATCGCCATCAAGATCCTGCAGAAGGGCGTCTCGCCCGAGGACTGCATGCGGTTCCAGATGGAGAAGGAGATCCTCGAGCGGGTCCAGGGCCACGCCAACATCGTCGAGCTCCTCACCTCGGGCGAGTCGGACAACGAGAACTTCATCCCGCCCCAGGTGCGCGACAAGGTCGAGAACGACTTCATGATCCTCGAGCTGCTCGACATGTCGCTCGAGGAGCGGCTGAAGGGCTCGCGGGTCAAGCGCCGGCGCGACGACCTCCTGGCGGTGCAGGCGCAGCAGCGCATCTTCCGCGTGCTCGACTACATGGTGCCGATCGCGACCGCGGTCGAGTACGCGCACATCATCCGCGACACCTGCCACCGCGACATCAAGCCGGCCAACGTCCTGCTCAAGCTGCCGGACCCGACCCTGCGCGGCTCGACCCTGTGCGTGAAGCTGGCCGACTTCAACGTCGGCAAGGTGTTCGACGCGGACCACGAGGATCTGTCGATGACCCGGCACCAGAACGTGCCGGGCACGCTCTACTTCCAGAGCCCGGAACAGGAGACCAACTCGTTCGAGCTGCTGGTCAACGTCACCCAGGGCTCGCCCGAGGTGGAGTTCTTCGAGGACTTCTACATCGACATCCACGAGAACGACACCTTCCAGCTGTTCAACCGGAACGAGCAGTACACGATCGCCAGCGCCGACCGCGCCCGCAAGAAGCTGCTGCTGACCGCGCCGTTCGCCGAGTCGAGCGAGTACAACGTGCGCGCCAAGGTGACCAAGGCGGTCGGCCGGCCGGCCGACATCTACTCGCTCGGCGCGATGCTCTACTACCTGGCCAGCGGGGCGTACGCCAATCCGAAGAACCTCTACGACGCGTTCCGCAAGTTCATCGAGTACGAGCGGAAGGACGAGAACAACACCGTCACCTCCTACGTGGAGCACGAGTACCGGACCATCCAGAACCTGCGCGCGCCCAAGTCGACCGACGAGCAGGGGGTGGAGCTGGCCCCGGAGGACCGGTTCTTCACCTACAAGCACTACCTCGACGGCAACGGCGAGCTCATCGACTGGTCGGTGATGCTGATCGTTGCCAAGGCGATGATCCGCAACAAGCCGGACAGCTACTGCACGTCGTGGGACCTGCAGACCAGCGGCATCCAGCAGTTCGTGCACGACCTGCTCGGCCTCTACGTCCACTTCGGGGTCGATCCGGCGGTGCGGGTCGGCAACTTCGAGGCGGCCCCGCTGGTCCGGCACAAGGGCGGCAGCTTGCGGCGGGCGTGGGACAAGCTGTTCGGGCGGCGATGACGCCGGCTGCGATCAGGCGAGCGGCGCTCGGTGTCGCCGTCGCCGCGGCGATCGGGGCGGCGCCGGGCCGCGCGGGCGCCGACGTCGGCCCGGACGCCGAGTGGTACCTGGTGTCGGGCGTGAACGTCGGCTCGGTCATCGAGGAGGCGGTGGCCGACTTCATGCTCGGCGCCGAGGTCAGCGCCGCGCGGCTGTTCCGCCGCGGCAACTGGTACGGCGTCTACGCCGACGGCCTGCGCGACTTCCGGCGCGACACCACCCGGCTCTCGCTCGGGGTCGAGGGCGGCTACTCGATGGTCGGGGTCGACCTGGGGCCGGTGATGGAGCTGGGCGGAGACGAGACTCGGTTCGGCATGCGGGGCCGGCTGGTCCTGACCGGCGCCTGGCTGACGGTCTACGGCGGCCCGGTCATCCGGTTCGGCGACGTCGGCGACGAGGAGCGCTTCACCGGCGAGATCGGCATCCTGGTCAAGGTGCCGATCCCGCTCCAGGGCGGGCAGCTCAGCCCGGTCCGCTGATCCCGCTGGCGCTCGCCTCGCCGTCCGGGCTGGCCAGCACCACCACGTACCCGTCGAGATCGCGCACCCAGCACTCGCGGTGATCCGGGCCGCCGTCGCCCGAAGGCGGGTTGCGGTGCGGCGCCAGGACCATCTCGGCGCCCAGCGCCACGGCGCGGGCGATGGTGGCGTCGAACTCGTCGGTCTCGAACCAGAGCAGCACCCCGTTGCCGTACGGCCGGCTGGCCGGATCGCCGATCGGGCCGTGGTGATGCTCGACCTCCCAGCGGTGGAGCTGGAGGACGAGGACCCCGTCGCGCTCCAGGCGCTCGTAGTTGGGCCCGCCGTGCGCGCTCTGGCAGCCGAGCAGGCGCTGGTACCAGCGGCTGCTGGCCTCGACGTCGGCCACCGCGATGAGAGGCTGGGGTCGCATGGAGATCCTCAGACCGCGTCGGAAACGCTGGCCAGGTTGAACTCGGACACCCGAAGAGCCGGGACCACCGAGAACGGGTCCTCGTCGCCGCGCGCCGGGGTCAGCTCGGCCGACGACATCGCCTCGACCTTCTTGAGCGCGCTGATCGGGCTGTCGTTCCAGCGGAAGTTGTTGACCGGGTGGGCGATCTCGCCGTTCTCGATCCAGAACACGCCGTCGCGGGTGAGGCCGGTGAACGTCATCGTCTGCGGGTCGAGGAAGCGGATGTACCAGAAGCTGGTGATGAGGACGCCCCTCCTGGTCGACCGGATCAGGTCGGCCAGCGAGCCCTTGCCGCCGGCCATGAGCAGGTTGGTCGGGCGCGGCACCGGCGTGGTCTTCTGCTGGGTGGCCCAGAACCGGTCGCAGGCGAGCGACTTCAGGACGCCGTGGTCGATCCACGCGCGCGCCGCCTGCGGGACGCCGTCGTCGCCCCACGGCCGGGCCGGGCAGCGCGGGTCGACCGGATCCGAGCGCAGGTCGACCTCGGCGCCGAACAGCTTCTCGCCCAGCCGGGTGCCGCCCGGCCGCTTCGGCGCCGCGAAGTAGCTGCGCCCCTCGTCGGCGCGGCGCCGGTCCATGCCGAACATCATCAGCTGGAGCAGGCTGGCCACGCAGCTCGGCTCGAGGATGGTGACGTACTTGCCCGGCTTGAGCGGACGCGCCTTGCGCGACGCCGCCGCCTTCTCGACCGCGATCTTGGCCGCGCCGGCGTAGTCGACGTCCTCGATGCGGCGGCCGACCCGCCCGGCGAAGCCGGATCCGGTGCCGTCGGCGGTGCGCACGGTGGTCGACAGCGACGCCGAGGTGCTGCGGTGATAGCCGAACAGCCCGCGCGAGGTGCCGAGCGCCTCCATCTCGGCGGCGGTGCGGGTGAAGCCGGCCGCCACGAAATCGGCCGCGCGGGCCGCGTCGATGCACGCCGCCGCGCCCTGGGCCATGCGGGCCGGGCCCTGGGTGGCGGTCGACTCGAAGTAGGCGGCCGGCTCGGCGTACTTCTGGGCGCCGAGCGCCGGCATCCGCTCCGGGTCGTCCGGGGCCAGCCGCGCCATCTCCTCCGAGCGCTGGACCACCTGGTCGAGGGTGGCGTCGTCGAGCTGGTTGACCGTGGCCTGGCCGCTCTTCTTGCCAAAGCTCGAGCGGACGGTCAGCGACGGGCCGGTCTTGCTGCCGCTGGTCGACGGCGAGTTGCGCGCGAAGCGGAGGTTGGCGACCGTGCCGCTGGTGAGCTCGACCTCGGCCTCGTCCGCCTTGGAGCGCGAGAGGACCTTCTTCACCAGCTCCTGGGCCTTTTCTCGGGTGAGCATGATGGCCCCTAGACCTGACGCTGGGTGTTGAGGATGTTGACCCGCCGGAAGCGCGCGGTGGAGCAGCCGTGGCTGACCGAGCTGACCTGGCCCGGCTCGCCCTTGCCGTCGCTGAACGACCCGCCCACGTAGTAGGCGCTCCGGTCGCAGATGGCGTCGCACGAGCTCCAGAAGTCCGGGGTGCGCGACTGGTAGGCCACGTCGCGCAGCATCCCGACGATCTTCCCCTTCTTCACCTCGTGGAAGGTCTGACCGCCGAACTGAAAGTTGTAGCGCTGGTGGTCGATGCTGTAGCTGCCGCGCCCGCGGATGAGGATGGCGTCCTCGGTGTCGGCGATGAGCTGCTCCTCGGTGAGCGGCTTGTCGCCGGGGCGCAGGTTCACGTTGGGCATGCGCTGGAACGGCACGTCGGCCCAGCTCTGCGCGTAGCAGGTCCCGTGCGACGCCTTGCGGCCGATCAGGTGGGCCTGATCGCGCGTCGTCTGGTAGTCGACGAAGACGCCCTTCTCGATGAGCGGCCAGGAGCGGGTCTTGACCCCGTCGTCGTCGTAGCCGCAGGTGCCGAGGCCGCCGGGCGAGGTCTTCTCGCCGGTGAAGTTGACCAGATCGCTGCCGACCCGGAACGTGCCGAGCTTGTCGGGAGTCAGGAAGCTGGTCCCGGCGAAGTTGGCCTCCATGCCGAGCGCGCGGTCGAGCTCGGTCGGGTGGCCGATCGACTCGTGGATGGTCAGCCAGAGGTGGGTCGGGTGGAGGATGAGGTCGCGCACGCCCGGCTCGACCGAGCGGGCGGTGTGCTTGGCGACCACCTCCTCGCCGGCCTGGCGGGCCTCCTCCAGCCACGGGTAGCTCTCGACGTACTCGTAGCCCATCCCGCGCGGGTCGCTCAGCGACTCGCGGGTCTGGAAGCTGCCGCGCTTGCGGTCGACCGAGGTGACGTTGAAGCCGGGGTCGCAGCGGTGCAGCGTTTGCTCGATGTACGAGCCCTCGCTCGAGGCGAAGAACTTGTGCTCGCGCACGAACGCCATCTGCGACTCGACGAACGAGACGCCCTTCACCTTGAGCGCCTCGGCGTTGATGGCGAGCAGGGTGTCGATCTTCTGCGCCACCGGCACGTCGAACGGGTCGGTCTTGATCGGCGTCTTCCACACGTCGACGTAGGCCGGGACCGGGGCCAGCTGGAGAGGCTCACGCTGGAGCGCCGAGTTGGCCACCGCGATCTCGACGGCGCGGCGCGCGACCCGCACCACCTCATCGCGGTCGACCGCCGCGCTGGCGGCGAAGCCCCACGTCCCCCGGGCGATGACGCGCACGCCGAAACCGCGGTCCTCGGCGTCGCGGATCGACAGCACCCGCGCCTCGCGGGTGGCGATGTTCTGCCGCCGGTAGTCGGCGATGCGGACGTCGGCGTAGGTCGCGCCGGCCTCGCGCGCCGCCTGGAGCGCGAGATCGGCCAGCTCGACCAGCGACGGATCCGAGAACCGGTCCATGCCCGGCTTTCGGGCAGCGGGGACGACCGGGCCTGTGCTCTTGCCGGTGCGGCAGGCGACCACCGCGCCGGCGGCCAGGCTGCCCGTCAGGAACTCGCGGCGCCTCATGGCGGCACGCTACCGCGCTCCGGCGGCGAGCGTCCATCGGTTGTGCCCCGGTCGGCGCACTATAGTGTCGCGATGCCGCTGCTCAGCTCGCTGCGCCGCGTCGGCGCGGGCGCCGCGATCGACAGCTTCCAGCTGATGGGAGAGGAGCTCACCCTGGTGACCGGCCGCGATCTCGCCGCCGCGGCGGAGCACTACGCGCGCGAGCTCGACGCGCTCCCGGCCGATCTGCGCGGCCGCTTCGAGGATGAGCAGCGCTCGCTGGCCGATCAGGCCCACGCCTGGCTGCGCCGCTACAACCGCACCGTGCACACCCGCGTTGCCGGCTACCTCGCGCTCGGCTTCCGCATGCGCTTCGCGTATCCGTGGCCGGTGGTGGCGGTGCTCGGCATCTCGCAGGTGATGGACGGCATGGCGCGATCGCGGATCTTCGGGCTGGTCGGCGCGGCGGCCGGGCGCCTGCGCTATCGCGCGCTCGCGGCGGCGGCCGAGGGCGCCGACGAGGTCCTCCGCCGCACCAACCGCGGCATCTTCGCCGACTCGGTGCCGACCGTTCTGTACGCGCTGCGCGCGGCGGAGCTCGAGCGGGCCGGCGATCCGCTCGGCCGCGCGCTGGCCGACGGGCCGCTGCCGCCGATCATGGACGAGGAGTCGCGCGGGGTGGTGCGCGGGCTGATGGACGGGCTGGCCGAGCCGGACCCGGCCCGCCGGTTCGCCGCGCTCGGCCAGCTGACCGCCCGCCACTTCGACCGCGAGCAGGCGGTCTTCACTCATCACATGGGCGCCGCGCGCGAGGCCAGCGGCGCGCCGCTTGCGCGCCCGACCGGCTGGGCGGTGCGCATGACCGCGCTGCGCGAGGTGCCGGCCCCGTCCGTGGAGTCGACCTGGCGCGGCCGCCGGGTGCGGTTCCGCTCCTACCGGCTGCCGGCCGGCTTCGATCTACGCGACCACGCCGTGCGGGTGCGCGAATTCGCCCGCGCCTACGTCTCGCCGGTGACCGCCAGCCTCGACGACTACCGCGCATCGGTGGCCTACGTGGTGCGCCGGTTCGACCGCAAGAGGCGCGCGCCCGCGACCGCGTACGACGGCAGCGATCAGTAGACGAACAGCGCCGACAGAAGCGCGCCGAAGAACTGATCGAGACCGCTGGTCGCCGTCCCGGACGGAGCGCCATCGCCCGGGGTGTAGTCGTGGGCGTAGTGGTCGTAGTGGGCGACCAGGCGCGCCTCGATCGAGCTGGTCACCGTCACCGCCATCCCGAGGCTGCCCGACAGGGCCAGGATGTCGGTCTTGGCGAACCTGTCGCCCAGGTCGCCGATCGAGCTGACCAGGCGAGTGCCGCCGGTGCCGAGCAGCGAGATCCGCCCCATCCCGAGCCGCCCCTCCAGCCCGATCCGGACGAACTTGTAGGACACGTCGGGCACCTCCTCCGCCAGCTCCTCGGTGTCGGCGGAGAAGTCGAAGGTGAAGGTGTGAGTGCCGTAGCCGCCCTCGATCCCGAGGTAGCTGTCCGGCCGGAAGCGATAGCGATAGCGCGCGCCGAGATCGAGCTCGCTCCACACGGTCGGCACCTCCACCTCGGTGCCGTCCATGAGCTCGGCGGTGGAGTCGAGCGGGGTCGCGCGCGCGTAGGCGGCGTAGAGCCCCCAGCCGGAGGCGAGCCGGCTCTGCATGGCGGCGAGCGGGTTCACCTCGGCCGACAGCCGCACCATGAGCACGCCGCCGGCGTCGTACTTGCGCAGCCCCTGGACGTCCTCCGAGTTGGGCCGGAAGCGGCGGCCGCCGAGCTCGAGCCCGGCGCCGAGCGTCACGAACGGGATCACGCGGGCGGGGGCGGCGTCCGGCTTCTCGCGAAAGGCGGTCCCCTCCGGCTCGGTGGTCGCGCTCTTGCCGGCGAGCGGGTTGTCCTCGGCCGCGGCGACCCGCCGGGGCGCGCGCGATCCCGGGGTGGTGCCCTCGCCCTCCCCTGGCACGTCGTCGGCGGTGGCGCCGGCGCCGGCCTGGGCGACCCGGACCGGTTTGCCGCCCAGCGGGACCAGGTCGGCGGTCACCTTGAGCTTCTCTCCCTCGGCCGTCTCCACCCAGGTCTCGAAGGTCTTGTAGCCCTCGAGCACCACCTCGACCTGGTGGGGTCCGGCGGGGACCTGGATGGTGTCGGGGACCGCGCCGACGTCCCGGCCGTCGACCAGGATGCGGGCGCCGTCGGCCTCGACCTTGCGGCCGCCGGCCCGTCCCAGCACCACCTCGATGCTGGCCAGGTCGATCTTGCTCAGCCTCACGTCGATGCGCTGGACGTGCCTGCCCCTCCGGATGTTGATGTCCTGGACCTGGGACACGTAGCCGTCCAGCTCCACGATCAATGTGTGTGGACCGGCCGAGAGCCGCCCGTTGTAGGGGGTCTGGCCCAGCGGCTCGCCCTCCTTGCTGTCCAGGTAGACGGTGGCGCCGCTCGGCTGCGAGTCGATGCGCACCGGGTAAGGCCTGGCCTCGGCGCGGGCCGGGAGGACGGCCAGACCGAGGGCCGTCAGCGCGCCGGCCACGAGCGCGGTGAAGTACCCGGACCGCATGGACGCGAGATCATAACGCCGGTCGCGAGAACGCGCCAGGCGGCGGACTTACCGTGAAGCGTGGGTTATGATGAGAGAGCCTGATCCACCCGATTTCCCTTGCCGCGCCCGTCACGCCAGCCGCCGTCCGACCCGCAGTCCCCGTCGCCGGAGAAGACCTCGCGCGAGAAGCGCCATGGGTCGGGCCGGCGCATCGGAGGGCGCTACGAGCTGCACGAGATCGCGGGGCGCGGCGGCATGGCGGTGGTATGGCGCGGCACCCAGCACGGTGACGTCGGCTTCTCGCGCACGGTCGCGCTCAAGCAGATGCACGACCACCTGGCCGACAGCCAGATCTACGTCGACATGTTCGCCGAGGAGGCGCGCGTGCTGGCCACCGTGGCCAGCCCGAACATCGCGGCGGTCTACGACTTCGTCAACGAGGACGGCCAGTACTACCTGGTCCAGGAGTGGATCGACGGCATCGACCTCGGCTCGTACATCCACTACTACTTCGCCGACGACTCGCGCACCCGCTGGGACCTCGTCACCGCGATCGGCATCGGGGTGATGCGCGCGCTGGCCGCGGCGCACGAGCGGCGCGATCCGGACGGGAAGATCGTGCCGGTGGTGCACCGCGACGTCTCGCCCCACAACATCCTGGTCACCGGCGACGGCATGGTGAAGTTGATCGACTTCGGCCTCTCGCTCGCGGTCGACCGCGGCAAGGAGCTGACCGATCCGGGGATCGTGAAGGGCAAGATGTCGTACCTCAGCCCGGAGATCGTCGGCGGCCAGCGGCCCAGCCCGCTGTCGGATCAGTTCGCGGCCGGCAGCGTCCTGTGGGAGGCGCTGGTCGGGCACAAGCTGTTCGACGGGCAGAACGACTACGAGATCTACAAGAAGCTGCGCGACGGGCACGTGGCGCCGCTGCGCCCGCTCCGCCGCGACGTGCCGCGCGAGCTGGCCGCGGTCATCCACCGCGCGCTCGCGGTCGACGAGAGCAAGCGGTTCGAGTCGGCCCGCGAGATGGCCAACCACCTGGTCGATGTGCTGCGCAGCCACCGCGCGCCGCGCGACCTGCAGGATCTGCTCGGCGAGAGCGCGCGCGAGGCGCGCGAGGGGATGTCGCGGCTGCAGCGCACCCTCGAGCCGTCGTCGTCGGCCACCCCGCTGGCCGACCTCGAGCAGGGCTCGCCGATCACGCTCGATCGGATCAAGCGCCCGCGGCCGGAGACGGGCAGCGAGGACACCCCGGCCCGGGCGGAGCGAGCGCGCACCGCGCGCGAGACCGCGAGCGCCGACCCTGCCGCCAAGAAGGGGCTCCTGCACAAGATCCCACTCTTCCTGCGACGCTTCGCCGGGATGGAGGACTCCTGAACCAGCCGAGGTGACCGACCGAGGGGAGCCGACTGAGGGGAGCCGACTGAGGGGAGGACGATGCCGAGTGCGAGGGTGGTAGCGGCCGGAGCGCGGGTGGATCGGGAGGGAAGAGAGAGCCGGGCCGCGAGGCGCCGGGCGGCGCGGTGCTTCTGGATCGCCTGCGTCGCGCTGGCCGGATGCGCGGCAGCCTCGGCTCCTCCGGTGACGCCGCCCGAGGAGCGCGACGACTCGGGGCCGGTCCCGGTCGGCGGCCACCTCGACGGGCTGACCCCGGCCGATCCGTTCGAGTGCCGCGGCGATGACGAGCACGTGCTGGACAGCGTGCTGATCCAGACCGACGGCAACGGCGTGACGATCGACGGCCCGTGCCTGGTCGTGATCCGCGGCAGCCACATCGCGGCCGGCGCGAACGGGATCGAGGTGTTCGGCGCCGGCCGGGTCCAGGTGATCGGCAGCGTCATCGAGGGGGCGGAGAACGCGGTCGAGCTGCACGGCGCAGCCCGGCTGGGCGCGCGCGGCAGCCGCTTCCGCGGAAATCTGCAGCGCGACGAGTCGTCGCGCTACATCGACGGCGGCGGCAACGTGTGGGAGGAATAGCCGACGACGATCGCACCGAGGTCGACGCGCTTCGGGCTGAGGTCGCTCAGGCCAGCAGGCGCAGGGCGACGAGGAGCTGGACCAGCCCGATGAAGGCGACCAGGGTGGCCGCGGTCACCGCCGGCTTCGAGCCCACTCGCGACCAGGCCCACGCCCCGGCGATGGT
>Ga0193753_10001244_pt1 | contig 22146 bp, 10 predicted proteins | sample H1c2metaG_FD_144925 | JGI IMG/M metagenome (GOLD analysis project Ga0193753, IMG submission 144925) | Soil microbial communities from a riparian zone of the East river system, Colorado, United States - H1c2 | ecosystem: Environmental > Terrestrial > Soil > Riparian zone | place: USA: East... | reverse complement strand
GTTCATCGTTAACGCTATTGACGGTGATTGTGAATGTCTGCGTAGCAAAAGTGTTGTCTCCGCCATTAGCCGTTCCACCATCGTCGGTGAGTACCACGGACACATTCGCCACACCATTTGCATTGGCAGCAAGGGTATAGGTCAAGTCACCTGTAGCAGCATTGATTGCAGGCTGAACAGTGAATAATCCGTTGTTGTCGTTTGTTACCGTGAAAGTCAATATCTGCGCGCTTTCATTCGCAGGGCCTTTGCTGATGGACGTAGCCCAGCCAACAATACTTTGTGCACCAGCATCTTCATCAATGGTTTGGACTGCTCCTTTTACAAAAGTAGGTTCATCGTTAACACTATTGACGGTGATTGTAAATGTCTGCGTGGCAAAAGTGTTGTCTCCGCCATTGGCTGTACCGCCATCGTCAGTTAGTATTATGGATACATTAGCTACACCATTTGCGTTGGCCACAAGGGTATAGGTCAAATTACCAGTTGTTGCGTTGATTGCAGGCTGAACAGAGAATAATCCGTTGTTGTCGTTTGTTACCGCAAATGTCAGGATCTGAGCACTTTCACTTGGATCACCTTTATTGATGGAAGCTGCCCAACCCACAACATTCTGCGCTGCTGCGTCTTCGTTCACGGTTTGATTTGCACCCTTTACAAAGCTGGGCTCATCATTCACGCTGTTGATGGTGATGGTAAATGTTTGTGTTGAAGTATTGTCACCACCGTTTGCGGTCCCACCGTCGTCACTTAAGACAACTGTAACTGTTGCAGTCCCGGAAGCGCCGGCAGTAGGCGTGTATGTTAACCTACCAGTTATTGTGTTGATGGAAGGCTGAACGGAGAACAATCCGTTGTTATTGTTAGTAACCGTGAAAGTCAATATCTGTGCACTTTCGTTCGCAGGACCTTTGCTGATGGAAGTAGCCCAGCCTGTGATACTTTGTGCACCAGCATCTTCATCGATGGTTTGGTCGGCACCTTTCACAAAAGTAGGTTCATCGTTAACGCTATTGACGGTGATTGTGAATGTCTGCGTAGCAAAAGTGTTGTCTCCGCCATTAGCCGTTCCACCATCGTCGGTGAGTACCACGGACACATTCGCCACACCATTTGCATTGGCTGCAAGGGTATAGGTCAAATTACCAGTAGCGGCATTGATAGCAGGCTGAACAGAGAATAATCCGTTGTTGTCGTTTGTTACCGTAAAAGTTAATACCTGTGTACTTTCGTTCGGGTCGCCTTTGTTGATGGAAGTTCCCCAACTCACAATATTCTGCGCTGCAGCGTCTTCGTTCACGGTTTGATTCGCACCTTTTACAAAGCTCGGCTCATCATTTACACTATTAATTGTAATCGTCAGCGTTCTGTCAACACAAGCTGCAGGCATAGGCGAGCCATTGTCACAAACCTGAAACGTAATTGTTTCCGTTCCATTGAATCCCGAATTTGGCGTGTAAGTATAGGTTCCGTTCGCATTCAGCACCAGCGACCCGTTCGTCGGACCTATTACCGGTGTTGTGTTAACGGTCAGCACAGTTCCTTCCGGATCTGTGTCACCCGCTACTGTTACATCGCCGCTAACAGCATTGTCTTCGTTTGTTGTAGCTGTCTTATTGCTTACGGTAGGAGGTACGTTACATTGTACTATTACGCTACCCTGACTCGTCACACAAAGCGTGGTTGTTGATCTGGCGTATGCGGTATAGGTGTTATTGGCCAAACCTGTAAATGAATTGGATACCTGGTAGACGGTTCCATTGATCGAATACTCCAGCGTACCGGAAGAAATGGAAGCGGTGATGACTATTGTTCCATTGCCGGCAATGCCAGTGCAACCTGCTGTTACATTCGATATGATTGGATTAGGATTGATTGTTGCCGTAACAGCCACGCGTGTGCTGGGGCAAGTTCCATTGTCGTACTCAACATAATATGTACTGGTCGCCGATAGCGAAGGTGTAGTATAAGAAGATGTCGTGGTCGCGGCATCTGTTTCAAGCAATGTGCCACCGGTCGATGCTGTATACCACCTGAAAGTTCCGGCTGGTGTAGACGATGCGCCAAGGATTACAGTTCCAGTTCCGCAGTTCGATCCATTTGTAGCTGCAGGCACAGCTGGTCTTGTCAACACACTTGCCACCACGGTGGTGCGGGTACTTAGGCAAGTGCCATTGTCAAATTCGACATAGTAGTTTGTATTTCCTGAAATAGAAGGCGTTGTAAAGTTTGACGAAGCTGTTGAAAGGTTTGTAGCCAATAGCGTACCACCGGTGGAGGCATCGTACCACCGGAATGTACCGGTAGAAGAAGATGTAGCCGACAATACAACGGTGCCGGTACCACAAGTTGAACCGTTCACACCGGCGGGTGCAGTTGGTAGAGAATTTACAATGGCATTGACGGCCTTTCGAGGCGTACTCGTGCATGTGCCGTTGTCAAATTCGACATAGTATGTAGTCGTCGTGCCGATCGCGGGTGTACTGAAATTGCTTGTCGTGGCAGCAGCCGTCGTTAGTAAAGCTGGTCCCCCGGAAGCAGCAGCATACCAACGGAAGGTTCCGGACAAACCCGACGTCGCTGTTAGTGTTACGATACCTCCGCCGCAACGCGAAGCATCAGATGCTGTTGGCTGTGAAGGGACGGTGTTGATGGTAGCAGCTACAGCACTGCGCGAACTGCTTACGCAGGTGCCGTTATCAAACTCGACGTAGTATGTTGTGGTTGAAGAAAGCGATGGCGTGTTATAAGTCGAAGATGTTGCGGCAGTTGTTGTCTGCAGCAAAGTACCACCCGTAGATGCGGTATACCAGCGGAAAACTCCTGTTGGACCTCCACTGCTAGCGATAAGGGCTGCAGCTCCGGGTCCACAAAGCGATGCGCCTGTTACAGTTGGTGGAGCAGGCGCCGAACCTGAATTAACGATTGCAGCCACCAACGTTCGTGCACTGGTACAGCCCCCGTTGTAAAACTCGGCGTAATAATTTGTTGTTGCTGAAATGCTCGGTGTGACAAATGTCGAAAGTGTAGTTGTATTGTCCGTTTGTAAAAGCGTTCCACCCGAGCTGGCGGTATACCATCGTATTGTTCCAGCCGTTGAACTTGAAGCTGCAATGGTTACACTTCCTGTACCACAACGTGAACCACCGACAGCGGTAGGAGCGGTAGCGGCGGGAAATACCGTTGCGACAACAGGAAACCGCGCGCTGGTACAAGAAGGACTTGCCGTGGTGATCGAAACATAGTACGTGGTAGTGGTCGAAATACTCGGTGATGTGAATGTATGCGTAAGGGATCCCGCACCGGAAGATCCCAGCGAAGATCCGCCGGTTGCTGCGGCGTACCAGTTAAAGGTGCCTGCCGTGAAAGATGAAGCTAGAAGATCTACAGTGCCAGTTCCACATCGGTTGTTGTCAGTTGTGGTAAGGTCATTGACGATACTTGCTCTCACCACTGTTCGGGGAGATGATACGCAAGTACCGTTGTCATATTCAACGTAATAGTCAGTTGTGGCACTTAAGAAAGGTGTCACAAATGTTGAAGAAGTAGCACCTGTAGTTGTCGCCAGCGCTGTTCCTCCAGCGGAATTCGAATACCACCTGAAAGTACCGGTAACACCTGTTGAAGCGGTGATGCTAACTGTTCCTGGGCTACAGGAAATTCCATCTGTACCTGTCACTGTAGCTCCTGTTCCCATTGTCGCGACAACAGCGACTCGAGGGGTGGTACAGACTGGTGAAGATGTCGTCAAGCTTACATAATATGTAGTCGTCCCAGTGATGCTGACGGTATAGCTCGAAGCAGAACCACTATTTGAAAACAATGAAGATCCACCACTTGACGCGGCGTACCAGTTAAACGTTCCGCTTAGCGCAGACGAAGCACCAATTGTGACAGTTCCTGAACCGCATCGACTGGCATTAATAGGCGTGACAGAAGCTGATACAACATATGCAGTGACCGTGGCACGGAGACTGGTACAGGTTGCATTCGAATACTCAACATAATAATTTGTAGTGACAGAAATTGAAGGTGTAATGTAGTTTGAAGTAGATACACCCACATTGGTTTGAAGCAATGTTCCACCAGAAGCGGCACTATACCAACGGAAAGTTCCAGCCGCGCCATAGCTGGCGGAAACAGTGGTTGTTCCGGTTGTACAAATCGTACTGTTTGTTACTGTCGGAGCTGTTATTCCTGTGGTTACACTTGCAGTCACGGCTGTTCTTACGCTGGTGCACGATCCATTGTTGAACTCTACATAGTAGGTTGTATTAGAGCTTATTGACGGCGTTGTATACGTGCTTGAACTAACAGCACTTTGCGAATACAGCAATAGACCTCCTGATGGAGAATCGTACCAGTTAAAGATTCCTGACACAGCGGCAGATGCCAGTAGCGTCGCTGTAGGATTTCCGCAAGTTGATCCATTCGTTACGGTAATAACTGGAGCCGAAGAAATGGTCGCCACGACAGCGGCACGTCCGCTTGTGCAGGTTCCGTTATCGAACTCGACATAGTATGAAGTAGTCGTCGCTATGGAAGGGGTTGTGTAACTACTCGTTGTGGAGGATGCTGTTGTCTGGAGTAGCGTTCCACCAGATGAAGCGGTATACCAGCGGAAAGTTCCGGTCGCGCCTGAAGATGCTCCGAGGATAAGCGTACCCGTATCGCATCGTGACGCTGGCGTTACGGAGGGTGTAGTTCCTGAAGAAACAACCGTAGCAACAACTGCTTTTCGGGGAGATGTTGTACAAACACCATTGTCAAATTCTACATAGTAGGTTGTGTTTGCCGCAATGGATGGTGTATTATAGGTACTTGATGTTGCCGCTGCCGTAGTTTGCAGGAGCGTTCCGGCAGTAATAGCGCTATACCATCTGAACGTGCCACTGGACGATGACGATGCACCCAAAGCAACGCTTCCGGTACCACACCGGTTTCCGTTCGTTACTGTTAAAAGGTTCGTTGCATAAAGATAGTTTGGCTTTGGAGTTCCACCTTGCGAAAAATCATCTGCCCACGATGTATTGCTGTTGGTGTTTTCACCTGTAGCACCGGTTGAGGACGTAAGCGCACAGTCACCATCGTCGTCTGTATCGCGCCAATCCAGTTGAGCATCCCCATCTGTATTTTGCAAAGGTGATGATGAACCTGTTCCGCTCATTCCTGTAACCGTAACGTCGGCTCCACTCACGAGGTCGTATCCATCTAAAAGCCCGTCACCATCTGCATCACCTGTTACGGGAAGTGCTGGCGAAGGTATACCATCAGTATTGGCATCATTTCCTTCTATGTTGTCTGTGACGCCATCATTGTCTGAATCCGTATCCAGGTAGTCGGGAACATCTGCACCATCTGTGTTTGTAAGTGTTAGCGGTGTTGCATCATATACGTTGGCAATTCCGTCACCATCGGTGTCGGAATTAACCGGTGCCACATAGGCTGCTGTTGTCTGCGCTTCAACGTTGTCCGTGATACCGTCGTTGTCACTGTCAATATCAAGGAAATTCCGTTTGCTGTCTCCATCTGTATCAGGTATTGTCAAGGGTGTACTTCCCGATACGTTAGCACCACTTAAGGGAAGTCGATTTGTCGTAGGATCGACAGAATTTGCGTAGCCGTCCTTATCGGTGTCTGCAAAACCATCGATAATGCCATCACCGTTCGCATCTGTACCACCGCCTTCAACGCAATCTGTAATACCATCACCATCGGAATCCCGGTCGCGGAATGAGCTGCGCGTATCGAGATCAATATCTGAAGGGACAAGGCCGGCTCCCAGCGGATCGGACATGCCGTTTGCATCTGCATCTATGAATCCATCAACAATACCGTCTTTATTGGCATCATTGCCGCCCGCCTCAATGCAATCGGTTATACCATCATTGTCAGAATCGAGATCAAGAAAATCAGGAACTGCGTCCCGGTCAAAGTCAAAGTAGTCATTGATACCATCGCAGTTTGTATCTAAATAGGGTGTAAAACTGGGGTCAGAGTAATTAGGAATGTTGTCATTGTCGGCATCGGCGGAAGGATTGAATCCCCCGAAGCTTTCGTTTGTATCCGCAATACCGTCGTCGTCTTCATCAATGTCTGCCGATCCATCGTTAATGCCATCGCCGTCACCATCGATCACGCACGTAAGCGTATAAGGAATAAAATAAGGAGAAACAGGGATGTCGTTTTGTCCAGTGGCACCTAACGTTCCACCATTGGGTGGAAACTCCGTGGCTGAGGCTGAAGTTGACGTTCCGTTAATACCAAAAACGTACGTGTATGTATTTGTTGTACCGCAAGTTCCTACTCCGCTGGTAGGGATACCGATAAATCCACCGCCGCCACCACCAGCGCAGCCTTCGGATTCATCGCCGCCGATCAATTGATTGCCACCTGATCCACCATTGGCATTTAATGTCTGATTTGTAAAGCTGAATGCTTTAACGATGATCGTACCTCCACCTCCACCGCCTCCAGGGGCATCGTTGTGACTGGGAACGGTGTTATAGCCTACCTGACCTTGCGCCGTGATGGTACCTGTGCCCGAAATTGTGTTCGCTATAATGTACACGATGCCACCACCATCACCACCGTCATTGGATGCGTTATTGTTGCCGTCTCCGGCGCCACCACCGCCTCCTATGAAGATGCGGCTCTCAACTGTAGAATTAAGAGGTCTTCCACCCCTTCCACCTACTGCGTCACGCTGGTCACCACCCCATGCGGCATCACCAGGAGGATTTACAAAAGCATTGGCGTTGATTGATCCATATGTATAACCACCGCGACCACCTCCTGAAGAGTTGGTCCGCGCATTTCCGTTCGAAATATAATCGGGGTCGAGTTGCCATGCGGGCAAGTATAAAGGATTGGGATCCATTACACCGGCGCCTGTCCACGTATTCCCATTGTTTCCGTTCGCACCACCACCACCGGCAGCGTTGTGTCCATTTCCGCCACCACCACCATTGGCTGGAGCTCCCCGCCCATAACGTCCTCCCATTCCTGCGGCATCATAGTCAGCTTGGTAGCCGGCAATTCCCTCACCCTTTTCACCACCACGGTCCGCAGAAGGTGAACGGTATAAGGTTACGACTGTAGCATCGTAGGCGGAGGATAAATTGTCTCGTTTTCCCCCTCTGAATCCTTGTGCTTCGGCTGAAAGTGTTCCATTGTTGGTTAACGTGCCATTGACGTGAAGGGAAAGGATACCTCCTGTCGTCCCATTCCACTTAGCCGGAATGAGTGACGTACCTGCATTTATTGTAAGGTTATTATACTGGGGAACCTTGATTACCTGTGAATGTCCCGCCGCCGTATAGGAATTTTTGAGCGTGCACCCCACGGTAATAACATTTCCAGCTACAGAAGATACATATGCAAATTCATACAGACCTGCGCTGTTGTAGGCCAGTACGGCACCATAGTTATTGTCATCCGTTGTTTGGATGGCTGCACCCTGAGCCTGATAAATCATGATCAGATCTCCGGCAGTGAGTCCTCCGAGATCAGTAGCGACGTTACTTACAGTAACTGTCGTTGTCCCTGCTGATACATTTGTGGTGACTGCGCTGTATGCATTTACGATCGTATTTGCCCCGGTAACAATGTAATTTCCATTCTTGCCCGGTTGTGCAAAAGCCTCCACACAACCCAAAAAGAAGATAAGCGCAGATAAACGTAGTATCATGTATTTTAAAGGTGTATGTGTATTTTTTGTGTAGGGATACAGTTGTTTAAGAATTTTAGCGAATCAAATCAGGGTGGGAGAGTTATGCGTTATTTTCCAAAAGTGCCCGTCGCGGCCCTTCAACTCATCGCTCATAACTCAAAATATGTGTTTTAAAACCGCACGTTTGATCATTTCTTCCCCAGGCCAAAAACTTGCACGAAGTACCTTCAAATAAATCGATCAAATTGTAGGATGCGTTCCTTTACATTACATCAATAAGAATTTACCGAATGATTTTAAGAACCAAGGTTTTTCCTGATAATCATCAGCATTTCCCTTATCAACTCAGGTGAGGTAAGTAAATGATCACTGACCGAATAAGGCTTCTGGTCATATTGGACGTGTTCAATGTGTGAGCTGAACGGATAGTTGCGTTGTTGCTAAAGTATTGATGGATTCCTTTGGGAGTGCTGTGTCGCAAATTGGCCTATTGTCGCCCGGAAAATTACACGTGTAGCCGAAAAAAAAATATTTTTCAAGTTTTATTATGTAAGTATTTACTTACTTATATATATTTGTAAGGTAATACTTACATATTGAATTATGGCACACCAGACAAGACGAGACGTTTTTCAGGCGATCGCGGACCCGACGCGACGGGACATCTTGAATATGATTGCGCATAAATCGCTGAACCTGAATAGCATCGCAAATCAATTTGACATGAGCAGACCCGCCATCTCACAGCACATAAAAATTCTTGCCGAATGCGGATTGATCATGATCAAGGATCAGGGCCGGGAAAGATTTTGTCAAGTTCAGGCGCAAAAACTTTCAGAAGTGGCCGATTGGATAGAACCCTTTAGAAAACTGTGGGAGCATCGGCATAATAACCTTGACGACCTGCTGGACAAATTGCAACGAAAAAAGAAAATTAAATAGGTGTAAAAACAAAGAAGCGATTGTTAAAACAAAATAACATATGAAAAATAAAACGAAGATCATTGTTGAACCTGGCAAGCAGGAACTGTTCATTATCAGAGAATTTAACGCTCCAAGAGATCTCGTCTTCAAAGCCTATTCAGATCCAAAACTATTGATCCAATGGCTTGGTCCAAAAGATGTAACAATGAAAATTGAAAAGATGGAATCCAGAACCGGTGGATCCTATCGGTACACACATGCTGATGCTGCCGGTAATGAATTTGGATTTCATGGCGTCGTGCATGAAGTGTTAAAGCCTCAACGTGTTATTCAGACTTTTGAATTTGAAGGATTGCCAGAATCGGGTCACGTTTTACTGGAAACAACAAAGTTTGAGGAATTGCCGGACAACCGAACAAGAGTTACAACGCAATCTGTTTTTCAGTCTGTGGCCGACCGCGATGGCATGGTGCAATCGGGAATGGAAAGAGGCGTGGTGGATTCACACGATCGCCTGGACGCTATCCTTGAAAAGAAAATTGTATAAGGCGATGATGGCGAAGCTGTCGTATGGCTTTGGTTCGGCGTTTATTGTAATTCTGGTGGCCCTTCATTTCATTAAACCAGAAATAGATCCATCGTGGAATTTTATTAGTGAATATCAGACAGGAAACCATGGGTGGATAATGTCGCTTGCTTTTTTTTCGCTGGCCATGAGTTGTATTTTCCTGTCAATTGCCTTGTGGCGTCAGGCAAGATCTATCATTGGCAAAATTGGGTTGTTGGGATTGATGGCTGCGGCAACGGGCATGATCATCGCCGGCGTGTGCAAAACAGATCCGCTCAACACGGCGCCAAATCTGGTAACGCGATCAGGCGAATTGCATCAGCTGGGTGCTACCTTAGACCAAATTCCATTTGCGATAATTCTCGTCAGCATATCGCTGCTCAGAAATAATCCTTTTTGGAAAGAACGTAAAGTCCTTTTGATTGCATTGATCGTCATGGTGTGGATTGGACTATTCACCTTCATTGCATCACTGGCGATGCAGTTTCCCGCCGATCGCGTTTTTGGACCAGCGGTTGCTGTGGGATGGCAAAACCGGCTGATGATTGTAACTCAGGCGATATGGCTCATTGTCATTGCGGACCAGGAAATGCGGAAAGTGAAAAGTGAAAAGCTTTAGACCTCGACGCTGACCTTTTCGCCGATCTGCTGCCGCCACATGGCGTAGTATAATCCTTTCTCAATCAGGAGCTCTTCATGCCGGCCTGATTCAATTATATTTCCTTTTTCAAGTACGAAGATCTTATCAGCGTGCATGATGGTTGACAAACGGTGAGCAATCAGAATGGTTATATGATTCTTAATAATAGAAACATCGCGGATTGTCTCCGTAATTTCTTCTTCTGTGATAGAATCAAGGGAGGACGTTGCTTCGTCAAAAACCAAAATATCCGGTTGGCGAAGTAGCGCACGGGCAATCGAAAGTCGTTGCTTTTCGCCCCCCGAAACTTTCACGCCGCCTTCTCCGATTACTGTATCTAAACCTTTATCAGCCCGCGCCAAAAGGCTTTGGCATGCCGCCTTTTCCAATACGGTCATACAGTCCTCGTCGGTGGCGTCAGGCCTCACAAAAAGTAAATTTTCACGAATTGTACCCGAAAATAATTGCGTGTCCTGTGTCACAAATCCGATTTTTTCCCGTAGCTCATCGAGATTGATGTGGATGCTGGATATATTGTTGTATAGCACAGTTCCCTCTTTAGGAGGATACAAGCCCACCAAAAGTTTAACCAACGTCGTTTTCCCGGATCCCGACGGTCCGACAAACGCAATAGTCTCTCCGTTGTGAGTTGCAAACGAAATCCTGTTCAACGCATTGCTGCTGGCTGATTGATGTTTAAAGCTGACGTTGTTAAAGCTCAGGCTTGTGATTCTTCCGACGTGCTGGGGATGTTTAGGCTTTGCTTCTTTCGGCAGATTCAATATGCGATGGAAGTTCAACAGCGACACTTCCGCTTCCCGGTACGCGATGATCACATTACCGAGTTCCTGAAGCGGACCGAACAGGAAAAACGAATAAAAGAGGAACGTGAAATATTTTCCGGCAGAAATCTCATTGTCGAAAATGAGCATCAATAAGATCACAACCATGACACTTCTGATAAAATTCACGGTAGTGCCCTGAAGAAAGCTCATTCCCCTCACGTACTTAACTTTCCTGAGCTCAAGATCAAGAATCTTAAAGGTTGTGTTATTCAAGCGTTCTATTTCCTGGTTGGCAAGTCCGAGGCTCTTTACTAACTCGATGTTGCGCAGGGATTCTGTTGTTGAGCCTGCGAGGGCGGTTGTCTCTTTCACAATGCTTTTTTGTACAACCTTAATTTTACGACTGAGTAGCCAGCTTGTCAGCGCAATGACGGGAACAGCCGCAAAATATACCAACGTAACTTTATAGCTTACAGTTAATGAGTATACCACGACGAAGATCATTCCAACCAGGCTTGCAAATAGGATGCTGATGAAGGATGTAATGAATTTTTCCGAATCCGTTCTTACCTTTTGTAGTATTCCCAATGTTTCACCGCTTCGCTGATCTTCGAATGTTTGGTACGGTAGTTCAAGGGAGTGTTTCAATCCGTCCGCATACATTTTGGCTCCCAGCTTCTGAACGACAATACTGGTGAAATAGTCTTGCAGATTCTTTGCAATGCGCGACACCATGGCTGCGCCGATGGCCAGTCCGACAAGATACAGGATGCCTTTGATGAATGCGGTACGTGAAAGCGCGTCCTTTTGTTCAATAAAGTTATCGACGATTTTACCAGTTATATGTGGATCCAGTAGCGAGAAAACCTGGCTTGTTGAAGCTAACAGCAGGGCGATGGCAATTGGCCCCTTGTAATTCTTTAAATAGCTGAGCAATATTTTCATTGTTGCAAATATATTGAGAATTGGGTGATTTGGTGATTTGGTGATTGGGTGAATGGTCAGACTCACTCTTGCAGTGATGCTTCAGTAGAATACACTAAGGCTACCTTAGGTATATCCCTGGAGGTATCCTCAAGCCCTAACGTGCCTGATGTCAGGATTAGTGCGACCAATCACTAAATCGTCAATCTTGACGGAGTGCCGCCGTCGGATTTGCCGATGCGGCTTTCAGACAGATAAAGCACACCGTGCTCATGGAGATCAGCAACAACAACAGCAACGGCGTCAGGAATATTTCCCAGCCTGGTGAAATGTGGAAGGCGAATGTCGAAAGCCATTTGTCAACGGCAAAGTAAACAATGGGCAGGGCGATGAGGTACGCGATTAACAATAGCTTCACAAAATCGCGCGAGAACAAGATCAGGATGGATGTAATAGAGGCGCCCAGAACTTTACGGACGCCCACTTCGCGGGTGCGGTGTAGCACGGCGAATATCGATAATCCCAGTAATCCGAGACACGCAATGATAATGGCAAGTCCGGTGAAGACACCAAAAATGCGTCCTAGCCTGATGTCGCCCTGGTATTGGTTATTAAAATAATCGTCGAGGAAAAAATATTCAAACGCATTGTTGGGAAAGGCTGCAGCATAAAGGTCGCTGATGGTGTTAACTGTAGGGCCAACCAATTTTGTGTCAAGATCGATTGAAATATAATTTCCGAAGTAGAACGAAGGGAGAATGAACATCATCGGTGTGAATTGTTGTTTCAGTGAAACCTGGTGGTAGTCCTTTAGCACGCCGACGATCTCGCCATGCTGTGGGTCTGGTCCCATGCCAAACGTAACTTTTTCGTGCAAGGCGTCTTCAGGCTTTGAAAATCCCAACTGCCTGCTCATGGTTTCATTGATCATGATGACCGTTTCCTTGTTGTAAACAAATGCGTCATTTTTCGTAAGCGCACGTCCGCTCACCACGGGTATTCCGAATGTCGATAGGAAATCTTCATCGACCGACAGCTGGAAACAGTTTATATTGGCGTCGGGTTCTTCGCTGATCTTACGCACACCGTTACGGCTGAGGAGCACCTTTCCAGGAATACCGTTGGTGGTGGTTGAGTTTTTGACAGCAGGAAGCTGTGCGAGCTTATTCTTAAACCCCTCGATGTGTTCCTGAATGGTCGAGTCAAATACAGCCGGCGTCTTTAAAACCAGAACCTGATCCTTGGAGTAGCCCAGGTCTTCTTTTTGCATATAAGACATCTGACGGTACATTGTGATGGTCCCCGCGATAAGGAATATAGACATGGCAAACTGGAAGGATACCAGGCATTTTCTAAGTAAAACTCCTCCTGACGATTTGTAAAACTTGCCTTTAAGAACCTGTGCAGGGTTAAATGAAGAAAGCAACAATGCCGGATAAGCGCCGACCATCAGCGTTCCGGCCAGTATGCTTATCGTTGCAAATATCCAAAGTTGCCTGCTTGCAAATAATCCGTTCTGATATAAAACACCGGTAATGTTCTTTCCCACGAGATCCTCGAATGCGGGAATGGCCAATGTTAGCAGGCAGAATGAAAGGAGCAGCGCAAGGAAGTTAACAAGAAATGCATCGAAGAAGAATTGAGTGACCAATTGACGCTTGCTGGCGCCTACGACCTTGCGCAGACCCACTTCCTTGCTGCGCTCAAGTGATTTTGCGGTTGAAAGGTTAATGTAATTTATCCACGCAACGATTAGGATAAAAACCCCGAGCAATCCGAGGAAGTAGACAACTCGCTCGCTGCCATTGACGTCTTGCTCAAGTGATAGGTTGGAGGTCAGGTGAATAGCGGGCACGGATTGAAGTTGCATGCTGATTTTCCATTTGTATTCCTTTATAACATCGCCGAGGTACTTGTTTACGAAAGCAGGTAGTTTGGATTCGAGGTTAGACGCGCTGGCGCCCGGTTTGAGCAAAACATAATTGTAAAATTCCGGCCACCGCCATTGGTCATAGCCCCATTTATCGCCCACACTTGAAAAGGACACCAAGGCATTGATGGACAAATGTGAATTCTGAGGAATGTCCTTCATTACGCCTGTGATCATCAGGTTGAGTTCGCGGTTAAGGCTAAGTTCCTTTCCCAGTGGCGATTCATTACCGAAGAATTTTCTGCCAAGCGTCTCTGAAATGACGATTGATTTAGGATTTTTCAATGCCGTCCGGGTATCGCCTTCGACAAGAGGGTAAGAAAGCATGGTTAGAAACGCAGAGTCTGCCAGGAACATTTTTTCTTCATTGAATGATACCACCTTTCCACTTTTATCTTCCTTGGAAAGCGTAACTGAGTTAATGAAGAAGTTGGTCGGCGCGAGCCTTGCAAACATTTCTACTTCTTCAAAATCATTCTTTAAAGCCGGAGCAACGGCGGGGTGATTTGTTGCTGACGCGTGGGTAATTCCGTCGCCCTCGAAGCTGCTGATCGTCACGCGATATAGCCGATTCGCGTTGTCATTAAATCGCTCATAGCTCGTTTCGAATTGGATATACTGGTAGATCAGCGCGCAAACGGAAAGTCCGATGGCGAGCCCTACGATGTTGATGATCGAGAACAAACGATTTCTGAGGATGTTTCTCCAGGCGACGATGAAATAATTCTTTAGCATGCAAATGATTTTGCACTGCGATGCCAAATTTCATTCCACTATTCGAATAGCTATCCTTGTGGTTGATTCAGGCTAATGACGGGTATCCCAATGAACACCTTCGGCTACCCGCTATCCGATTTTGAAAAAGAGCAGTCCGTTATCGGGCGGTTTGAGAATCGTCAATCCTTCCCTAGCAGATCACGTCAATACGAACCCGCGTACCAACCGGGTTTTGATCGACTTTTAAGTCTTCAATTTCGAAGGCTACGTTGTGCTTCTGATTGATCAATCGCAACCGCTCTTCCGTCAGCTTGATGCCCATGGATTTATGAGCGGGTGAATTCTGTTGGCGCAGCTTCATTGCGGCCTCCCGTCCAATGCCGTCATCCTCAATTAAAAAGATCACCGTATCATTTTCTTCGTAAATATCGATCTTTAAAGTACCCGATCCGCGCTTGTTGTACAACCCATGCAGGATCGCGTTCTCCACATAAGGCTGAATCAATAATGAGGGAAGTTCTATGGCTTCTATATCAACGTTTGGATCAACATTTAAAATGAAATTGAATTTATTTTCGAAACGCATCATTTCGAGCTTCACATAGTTCTTTAGCATGTCGATCTCATCCGCAAGCTTGATCTTGTTGTTAACCGACTGCGTAAGAATGCTCCGGATCAATTTTGAAAATGTTGTTAAGTAATTAATGGCGTTCAGCCGGTCGTTTCTTGAGATAAAATATTGAATGGAATTCAATACGTTGAAAATGAAATGGGGACTCATCACTGATCGCAGTGCCATTAACTTCAATTCCCCGATCTTTTTATTCGCTTCCGCCAATTCAAGATCTTTGGTTTTTCGCTCGGTGACATTGTCTGCAAAGATGCTGACACCCGAAACCAGGTTATCTTCTATGATCGGGCTTAACGAATATTGAAAGTCGATACCGTGACGTGTGTCCTCTAAAATAACAATTTCACCGGCGAGCGCCCGGGTGTAGTTTTCGGTCCATTTTGTTTTAACATCACCAACATCGACCGAATCAAAAATCCGGCGACCTACTTCTACCTCGATACCGTAGTAATTTTGAATGTATTTATAGAAAGGAATATTAAAAGTAAGCAACCGGAATTGGCGATCTACTGACCAGATCAACACCCCTGTATTGTTGATAGTTGCATTTAAATTTGCCTGTGCCTTTAACAATGATTCCTGCTCGTGTCTACGCGCCAAAAATTCACCTAACAAATCGGCGACCATCTCAAGCAGGTTGTGTTCTTCGGGACTGAAAGGTCCTTCAGGAAAGTCCCTGTTTTCTATGTACGCGACTTCAACTGTTCCCGTTAATCCCGGCTGAATCTGAAACTGGGCAGACTGCTTATGAACGGCACGCGCAAATCCTACAGATTCAAATTCCTGATCGGCCAAACTTATGCGGGCCACGGCAATTTCGGGAAATTGCAATCCTGCCGGAAGTATGGAAATGATATTCCACATGACTTCATGAAATGGTCTGTATTCGTCATGAAGAACCTGACTCGTGCGATACAGTGTCGTAAGTTCCTTGATGCGCTCATTCAACAGATACCGGGCGTACTCCTTTTCTTTTTCGGCGTGTTTTTTTTCAGTGACATCCTGAACAACCGACATCCGGTAGTACTGTCCGTCGATGTCGAGTCGTATCCCTGTTATTTTCACCTCAATGAGTCTTCCATCCTTTCGCCGCCACAAACATTCATGTTCTGTGTACCCACTGGCCGTATAGCTGCTGATGAAGTTCTGTCGCTCCTCTTCGGATAAGAATAGATCCATTTTACGCGCGGACTGACCCATTACTTCGTCCTTATCAAATCCCAAGATGTTGGTAATTCGTTGATTAACATCAACCACAAGCAAATCAGTTTCTCGTACCACCATGATAAAATCGGGATAGTTTTCGAAGACCTTCGAAAACTTCATCTGGCTTGCCCGGAGTTTCTCTTCTGCTTCCTTGAAGAATGTAATATCATGACAGATACCGATAACGCCTACCGCATTTTTTTGTTCTACGATGGGATATGCATACACTCTAAACCATTTATTGTAGCCTATGGGAGTCTTGGTCCGGATGGTAATATCAAACGCCTCACCCGTACGCAAAAGATCTAACGTGGCATTTGTCAATCTTTCCGCTCCTTCCGCTCCCAGCGCTTCACTCAAATTGCCGGTTCTAATATTAAAACTTTTGTCGAGGCCAAAGATCTCGTACATCTCGTCGGTCCAAAACAGAAAGTCGTCCTCAATTCTGTACTCCCAACTTCCTATTTTAGCTATTTGCTGCGATTGGTTCAGAATGAATTCCCGTTCGCCTAAGTGCTGAAGGTTTAAGGTCAGTTGCTCGTTCAATTGAAGAACTTCATCCGCTGCCTGCCGCTGAATTAGAATGTTTTTCTCAGCCAATTCAGACAATAACTTTTGGTTTAAGGCATCGCCTTTTGCAATGATGACATTAAGAGAAATTCCACTACCGCTAATGATCAAGTAAGACACGAAGGACCGCAAAGGTGTCAGGCTATATCCATTGTCAGGGATGCCCTTGAGATCATAACCCACGCCGGCCATGTCAAGAAAGAAATCACAAAATACGGTGCATACTAGTCCTGGTATAATGCCAGCTATAAAAACCGGGATGTTTTGCCGGTCCATCAGTAGGTAAGGAATGCATCCGAAAGCCAATAGATAGAAGCGGAGTCCATCATAAGCCGAGACGGGAACGGCCACCGCGTCTTTCATCCAAAGGGTAGTGTACCAGATAAGCAAGATAGGAGGAAGCCAGCACAAGTAAAGGCGACTGGCATTCGTCATGGAATTGCGATTCAGCAATATTGGAACTGAAAAGAGAAACGCACCTACCGTCAATTCCAGTAGCGCAGCCCAATTATGGTTTTGCGGTATGATGATTAAAATCAAAAAGCAGCAAAGCGATAAGATCAAAGCGATGTAATTTGTGAGAACAACCGCCCTTTTTTTAGGGATGCTGTTTACCGCATCTAATCCGGCTTCGGTTATTTTTTTGAAGATTGACATCCATGCTAAGTTCATCAAAATTATGCTGATAAAAGCGCATATCAAATATCCTGCAGGTACACCCCCTATTGAAATGAGGAATGATTGTCCGGGCGATTAATTGAGCAGATGGGAGGTCTAAAGCGCACGTGCACTATCCTTTGGAACGGTCATTAAAACCACCACTTCATTGGAGTCAATGAGCATGAATTGAACGCTGCCCTTTAACTTGATCATTATCTTCTTGGCTGCGTAGTAATTGATAAGTTCTGGAAAGTTCAAGATCTCAGCATAGCCAAAATTTACGTTTTCGATTTTCTTGATCAGGGAATCGCTGAATAGGAATCCTTTGGAGTGCATCACGATCTCCGTTGCGCTGGAATTGGCGAGCGCATCCACGATCAATGTGTTTTGCCTCGTTTTTGGTTGTTGAGAAAAAAACAATGCGAGATTATTAAGCATAGTCAGTATAACATCACCGTTTTCTATCATTTGCGCCTGATCCGGAACCGGACAATGAAAGTTGATGGGATAGTCGACACTGGCTTCCAGGACGCTTGAGGAAAGGGACTGGCAAATCGACTTGAGGGAGAGACTTTCGGAAACTGGATTTTGACTTTTATCCAATTCGGCCACGTAGATCAGCTGATGTAACTTCTCGTCAAGCCGATCAGCAAAGACGTTCATTTGGCTTACCAGAAATGCAAATTCTTCTTTTGTTCCTGGCCTGCTCGCGAGATTTATCAATCCCCTCAATGTCGCTAAGGGTCCTCTTAGTGAATGTGACGTGGCGTAGATAAAATCATCAAGCTCTTTTGTTGAGACTACGCGCTCTTTACCGCTCAGGTTGGTGTTCTGAATATCCCTAAACTTAAGAATGATCAAACCCTTGATATCGGCCGTAGGGCCTGTGTAAAAACCGGCTATGGTGCAGGTTAGAATGCTTTCGTCTTTGCAACGCATGTCAAACGGTTGTGCTTCAAATGAGCCAGTGCGCAGTACGTTTTTAAGCAATGTTTTAAAATCGGTCTTGAGGGAGAAAATTGAGACGGATCTCCCCTGTACTTCTTCACTTGAATATCCTGTAGCGGCCAGGATGTTCTGATTGATTGAAACTATATTGAATTGAATATCGAGGATTGCAGCGTCCGGAAATACCGAGCCCATTTTGTCGTCTACATTCCGGCCTTGATCAGGATTTTGTGCAAAATTGAGGACGTTGCTCATGATGGTGAAGCAGAGTAGATTGGAATACACCTTTTGGGCGTCCCCAAAAATCAGCCATCGACGCTCTGCAAATCAAAAGTAATCCAGGCATAGTCCATGTTCTAACATGAATGAGTAAGTGGGAGCAAATCTGAGCGGATGGAAAAGAAAGGGTGATCAATGACCAAACTTGCTCAGAAAGGCTTCCTTTCTGCGTTTGGATACATCCAGCGAAACATCGTTGTGCATAACTACATAGCCACCTTCGCCCCGGACGTATTTCTTTATGCAATTAAGGTTGACGAGGAAAGAATTATGTATCCTGAAAAAATGATGATCGTTCAATAGTTCCTCATACTCTTTAAGCGTACGGCTTACAGTATATTTTTTTCCGTCATTTGTAAATATCATTGTATAGTTACTGGAGGCTTCACAGTAGATGATATTTTCAATTTTAACAAATGAAAGTCCGTCCGAGGTGGGTATCGCCAAATTAAAGTTTTGTCCCACAACCGGCTTTAGATTTTGAAAGAACTGTTCCAGCCTGCCGGAAATATTAAAATTCAGTTTCCTTTCAACTTTCTCCAAAGCCCTTTTCAATTCTTCGATGTCTATTGGCTTGAGCAGGTAATCAATTGCGGAAAACTTAAACGCCTTAATAGCATATTCGGAATGGGCAGTTATAAATATGACTTCGAAATTGACCGGATTAATTTTTACCAGAAGGTCAAAGCCCGTCTCACGTTGCATCTGTATATCAAGGAAAACAATATCAGGTTTAAACTTTTGTATAGCTTGGATCCCTTCATCAACATTTTGGCAAAGGGCCAGTACATTAACATTTTCGCAAAAGTCCTCGAGGAGGATTTTCAGATTTTCGAGGTTTTTCGGCTCGTCATCGACTAAAACGCAACTTACCATAATTTCAAATTGGTTACATTGAACGAGTTATCCAACGTGGGGCAGAGATTTTTTTCAAAATGCACCAGTTGCTTAGATAGAATACCGCGTTCGAACTGTAGGTAATTCATTCACGAGATCAATATCATAATTATTATATAAATGGTTCCGCATTCGTTTTATATGAATTTCAAGAGTAACAAAGCTTAACAATGTCGATGCAAAAGGAAGTCATAGGCCTAATCCCAGCAGGTGGGCACGCTACCCGACTGGCGCCCTTACCCTGCAGCAAGGAATTATTTCCAATTGGCTGGCAAGTGGATGACGCAGGTAATAAGAAACCCAAAGTAGTAAGTCATTACTTGTTGGATAAGTATAAGGCGGCGGGCGTTAGCAAAATCTATTTCATCCTGAGAAAGGGCAAATGGGATATTCCGCAGTATTACGGTGATGGTGCTATGACAGGAATGGACCTGGCCTACCTTATCATGAATCTTCCCCATGGACATCCATTTACGATTGACCAGGCATTCCCATTTATAAAGGATAACATGGTGGCATTTGGCTATCCCGACATTTTGTTTGAGCCACATGATGCCTTTTCTCGTTTGCTTGCCAAGCAAGTGGCGACCAACGCCAGCGTCGTACTGGGCATTTTTCCTATTACTCCTGATCAACGGTGGGTTGACCTGTTGTCATTCCATGAAGATCAAAAGATAAAGTCAATAGCACGCGCTGATTCAAACCCACTGGATCAACGGCTGGGGTGGGCGATAGCACTCTGGTCGCCGGAATTTTCCCTCTTCATGCACCAGTTCCTGAATGATGCCGTTAAAGCAAATACCTTCACGGCAGCCGGCGGCAAGGAGTACACAATGAATCATTTATTTCAAGCCGCGCTGGACAAGGGCTTGTCAATTGAATCTGTTGTTTTTGAATCGGGATTTGTGTTGGATGTAGGAACACCGGATGATATGATTGCGGCACAAAGAAAAGCTTTGGAGAAATTATGAATTATGAATTTTTGCTCTTCACCCTTTTCACTTTTTCACTCCCAACTCTTCACCTTTCACCATTCACTTTTCACGCTTATTTTAGCCTGCTTTCTCCCAGAATGCTTCTGCACGTACAGTAATTTCCCAGGTGGCAAATAGCCAGCCGTGAAGCCTGGAATGATAATGGTTGGAAATTACTGGGAGGTGCGCCGAAACCAAGCGTGATATGTGGCCAGAAATGCTCGAAGCAGTAATGAGGAATGAAGCGATTGATCCACTCGATGGATGACGTTTCAATGGGTGGTGGGTCATACATATCACCCGCAGTAGCATCCTGGGATAGCAGGGTTTGAAATGCCTTGACGATCGATTCATGCAGTTCGGTCAATCCTACATTGTTTTCAATATCAAGCGCGATTACAGTATTGCCTGATGCGGTACCAATAGATTTCACATTCGAAATTTGCAGCTCAAGCATCTTATGATGATTCGCCAACGTTCGGAGCATCTCATTGGCGCGCTGAAGACGACTTTCACTCACGCAACCCATCGCCATCGTAATATGAGGCAAGTAATTGGTCTTGTTCAAAACAATATTGTCAGGTCGACCCTTGCATAACTCCCGATTCCACTCCAGGGCGATGTTCATTACCGGATCCGGAGGAAGAAGAACAATGTCTATGGCAAATTTCTTCATGTACATCCAATTCCTATCAGCATGCTTAATTCATCCATACGCGATTAACTGCACAGACCCAACAATCACTATCCTCCTTCGCGAAGCGCTCCGGCGGACAAGAATCACTAAATCGTCAATTCTCATTCAATGCATCCACCGGATTCGCCCGCGCCGCTTTCAATGATTGAATCCCCACGGTGATCATCGTAAGCGTGAGTATCAAGAACGCTGCTTGGAGAAAGAGCATTGGGGTAACCTGGATGTGAAATGCGAATTTTTGTAACCATTGCACTGCCACATAATAGCTTACCGGGATGGCAATGGCAAAGGCGATGCCGAGCAACAGAAAATATTGTTTTGCGAGTTGCACCACAATGCCTGCTTCCTTGGCGCCGAGCACCTTTCGGATGCTGATCTCCTTATATCGTTGGGTGGTGCTGTAGACGACGAGGCCTAGCAGACCCATACACGCGACGAGGATAGTGAATGCGGTGAAGAACGTGAAAAGGACAGCAAGCTTTTCTTCTGACTTATACATTTTGTCGAAATTCTCATCCAGGAATTTATATTCGAACGGCCAATCAGCGTTGAAAGTCTTCCAGCTTTTCTCGAGGTGCGCGATTGTGGCGGGAACATCGTCTGGTTTAATTTTAAGTGTAAGTGAAGAATACCCAAACGGAAAAACCTGCAATACTACGGGGCTTATGTTGTCACGCATACTATTGAGTTGAATGTCTTTGATGACGCCGATAACCTTTCCTTCTTTCAGTGTATCAGGCGTATCCCAACGTGACCAGGCCAGTTCGTGTCCGAGCGCTTCTTTGGGATCAGTATAGCCGATCATTTTGGCAGCTGCCTCACTTATTATGAATGCATGCTTTTCATCTGACGGAAATGCTGTTGAAAAATCTCTTCCCGCAATAACCTCAAGACCAAGCGTCTTAATGTAGTCGTGATCAACTGTCAGCATGTTGACACTCCATTGCCTGTAATTATTTTCCTTGTCCTGTATGGCATCTCCCGCATACGCCTCTCCGGGTAGGCCATAGCCCAGCGTAGCGCTGATCACGCCTGGATGATTGATAAAAGTTTGCTTTGTCACGGCTAGATGCTTGTTCATATCACCCCTTAACGTGACCACAATGAGGTTATCCTTGTCAAAT
>Ga0193753_10001242_pt1 | contig 22171 bp, 20 predicted proteins | sample H1c2metaG_FD_144925 | JGI IMG/M metagenome (GOLD analysis project Ga0193753, IMG submission 144925) | Soil microbial communities from a riparian zone of the East river system, Colorado, United States - H1c2 | ecosystem: Environmental > Terrestrial > Soil > Riparian zone | place: USA: East... | reverse complement strand
CGAGGTCGTGAGCCATCAGCTCATGCTGCGCGCCGGGCTCATCCGCAAACTCGCCGCCGGGCTCTACACCTGGATGCCGCTTGGCCTTCGCGCCATGCGCAAGGTCGAGAACATCGTGCGCGAGGAAATGAATCGTGCCGGAGCGCTCGAGCTGTTGATGCCGGGCGTTATTCCCGCCGAGCTGTGGGTGGAATCCGGCAGATGGGGTGTGTTCGGCCCCGAACTCCTGCGCATCAAGGATCGCCACGAGCGCGATTTCTGCCTGGGCCCCACGCACGAGGAAGTCATCACCGACATCGCGCGCAACGACCTCAAGAGCTATCGCCAGCTGCCGGCAAACTTCTACCAGATCCAGATGAAATTCCGCGACGAACGCCGGCCGCGCTTCGGCGTCATGCGCGCGCGCGAGTTCCTCATGAAGGACGCGTACTCGTTCCATCTCGACCAGAAGAGTCTGCAGGCCGGATACGACGCCATGCACAAGGCGTACACCGCCATCTTCACGCGCCTCGGGCTCAAGTTCCGTTCCGTGGTCGCCGACCCCGGCGCCATCGGCGGCAGCGGCTCCGAGGAATTCCACGTGCTCGCGGATTCCGGCGAAGACGCCATCGCCTGGTCCGACGGCGACAACTACGCCGCCAATATCGAGATGGCGGTGGCCTTGCCGCCCGCCACTCCGCGCGCCGAAGCAAGCGCGCCGCTCACCGAAGTGGCAACTCCGGGCGCGAAGACCATCGAACAGGTCACGCAGCAGCTCAAACTACCCGCATCGAAGCTGGTCAAGACCCTGCTGGTGGATGCCGCCGAAGGTGGCGTGGTCGCACTGCTGGTGCGCGGCGACCACGAGCTGAATGCCGTCAAGGCGCAAAAGCTTCCGGGCGTGGCCAAGCCGTTGCGCATGTCGTCGAACGACACCATCGCCAAGGCGACGGGCGCCGAGGCAGGGTTTCTCGGTCCGGTGGGTTTCACCGGAAAGATCTACGCCGACCACTCCGTGGCCGCGCTCGCCGATTTCGTGTGCGGCGCGAACAAGAAGGACGCGCACCTCACGGGTGTGAACTGGGTGCGGGACCTGCCCGAAGCCACCGCCGTCGATATCCGCAACATCGTGCCGGGCGATCCATCGCCTTCGGGCAAGGGCACGCTCGCCATCGCCCGCGGTATCGAAGTCGGCCACATTTTCCAGCTCGGCCAGAAATACAGTGAATCCATGGGCGCCACCGTGCTCGACGAATCCGGCAAGGCGGCCACGCTCTACATGGGCTGCTACGGGATCGGTGTGACGCGTGTCGTTGCGGCCTCCATCGAGCAGAACCATGATGCGCGAGGCATCATCTGGCCGGACGCCATCGCGCCCTTCCAGCTGGTCATCGTCCCCATCAACGCACCGAAGTCACCTGCTGTCCGTGAAACCGCCGAACGCCTCTACAACGAACTGCTGGCCACGGGAGTCGACGTGCTGCTCGACGACCGCGACGAGCGTCCGGGCGTCAAGTTCGCGGACACCGAGCTCATCGGTATTCCGCACCGCGTGGTGGTGGGCGATCGCGGCCTCACGGCCGGCAAGCTCGAATATCGCCACCGTCGCGCGGAAGCCGCCGAAGAGTTTCCGCTCGGCGATGCCCTGGCATTCATCCGCGGCAAGCTCGCGGGTGGCGCTCACTAACTACCGGGTGCGAAGGATGCGTCTCGTCCTTCCGTTGCTGGTGCTCTGCTTCCCCATGCTCGCCAGCGCGGCGCCCGCCGTGGATGCGCAGCGCGAGCCCGAGCTCAAGAGCGCGGTCCAGCACGCCATCGACCAGGCGGAGTGTTTCGAGGATCAGTACGACTCGGCGGTCTGGTACAAGATGATGGAGCCGCGCCTGCGCAAGCGCGTGCCCGACCGCGCGGAGCGCATGGAGATCCTCAAGACCGTGTTCTGCGAGGCGAATCGCCCCGGCGAAACGCGCATTCCTCCGGGCCTGGTCATGGCCATCATCGAGATCGAGAGCAATTTCAATCGCTATGCCGTGTCGTACGCGGGCGCGGTCGGCCTGATGCAGGTGATGCCCTTCTGGCCGGAAAGTCTCGGCATGCGCCGTCACCAGTTGACCAAGACCGCGGCGAACATCCGCATGGGCTGCGCGATCCTGCGTTTCTATCTGAAACGCGACAAACACAACGTCGCGAAGGCGCTCGCCCGTTACAACGGCAGCACCGGCAAGCGGTGGTATTCAGACAAGGTCATCGACCAGTGGACTCGCTGGAATGGCGCCGATGACCTGGGCGTCAGCGGCCAGACTCACGCGGAAACAAAACTCGTCGTCCGCTGAACCAGCGCCGGATCGGCGTGTTCGGTGGCCACGTCGGTCACCTTCGAAGCCGGCGAACCTTCCCACAGCCAGCCGACGAACTCGTTGACCGCGGCTTCTTCCCCGCAGGCCAATACTTCGACGCGGCCATCCGTGAGATTGCGGGCGAAGCCCGCGAGGCCAAGGGACTCGGCCTTGCGAACGCAGGTGGCCCGGTAAAAAACGCCCTGCACCCGACCCGAAACAAAGGAACGTTTGCAAACCATGCGGCATGATAGTCATCAACACGAAGAGTGACCATGATCGAAATTCTCATTGTCTATTACTCGCGACATGGCGCCACGGCCGAGCTGGCCCGCCAGGCGGCGCGTGGCGTCGAAAGCGTTGCCGGTTGCACTGCGACGTTGCGCACCGTGCCGGCCGTGAGCGCCGAGAGTGAACGCCCGGTCAAACCCGTGCCCGATGCCGGCGCGCCGTATGCCACGCTCGACGACCTGCGCCGCGCCGATGCGCTGTTGTTAGGCAGTCCCACGCGCTTCGGCAACATGGCCGCGCCGCTCAAGTATTTTCTCGACGGCACCTCGAGCCTGTGGCTGAACGGAACCCTGTCCGGAAAACCCGCGGGCGTGTTCTCGGCCTCGCAGACGATGCACGGTGGACAGGAGTCGACGTTGTTATCGATGGCCCTGCCGCTGCTGCATCACGGAATGCTCGTGGTGGGCCTGCCCTTCACCGAGCGCAGCCTCAACCAGACACGCACCGGCGGCACGCCCTACGGCGTCACGCATGTCGCCGGCCTCGCCACGCAACCGGGCGTGCTGTCCGAAGATGAAATCGCACTCGCCCAGGCGCAGGGGCGTCGCGTCGCGGAAATCGCCGCCACGCTCGCGGCAGGACGCGCGGCGCGCAAATAAAGGCCGTCGCGACCGCCCGGGCGCGCTAGACCTTCACCTTGCCGTCGATCACACCGCGAATGAACGGCACCGTGATGCGCCGCTGCGCGGCAAACGCAGCGTCGTCGAGCGTATCGAGCACCTCGCACAACGTGCGCATGTCGCGCGGAAAGCGGTGCTGCAGATAGCGCGCCGTTTCCACCGGCAGCTCGAACCCGCGCAGGTCCGCGCGCAGGTTGAGCGCTTCGACCTGCTCCTCATCGTTGAGCTCACGCACCGCGAACACGGCCGATGACGCCAGGCGCGACTTCAGGTCCGGCAGGCCAAAGGAAATCTGTGCCGGACTCTCGCGCGCGGAGAACACGAGCGTCGTGTTGCGTTCCAGCGCTCGCTGCCACAAAGAGAACAGGCGGCGCTCCCAGTCATCGAGGCCGGCGATGACCTGTACGTCGTCGTAGCACGCGATATCGAGCTGCTCGACACCTTCGAGCGCTCCGGGGCCGAAAGGCAGCAGGGTTTCGAGCGGCAGGTAGCCGGCGCGTTTGCCGGCGGCCGTGGCCGCGCAAACCGCCTGCAGCAGATGCGACTTGCCCGCGGTGTGGGGACCCGCGATCCAGGTCGCCCCGGGCGGGGTATTCACGGCGAGGTGATGCAGGTGCGCGACCAGCTCGACGTTGCGCGCGGTCAGGAAGCTCGCGAAAGTAGCGCGCTCCTTGAGTTGCACGCCAAGCGTCAGCTGTCGCATTCGGGAGCTCCGGTTCAGGTCGCGAGCGCGCGCCGCGTGAAAGCCGATAGATAGTCGGCCCCCGACACGAGGGTGGTGAGCATCGTCAGGATGGCGAGCGCGGTCACCATCTCCGGCGTGGGCATGCCCGCCGCCGCGCCCAGGATCGCCGCCAGCGCCACCGCGAGCTGCATTCCGGTATTGATCTTGGAGAGGATGGTGGGGCGGCCATGCAGGGGCCCGAACCAGATCCGGTAGATGACCGCGCCGAATCCGATCATGACGTCGCGCGCCACGACTATGGCTGTTAGCCACCAAGGCAGCAGGTTCATCCATGCGGCGGTGAGGAACAGCGCGACCAGCAGTAGTTTGTCGGCGAGCGGGTCGAGGATCTTGCCGAGATGCGAAGTCCAGTTGAACCGCTTGGCCAGCCAGCCATCGAGCCCGTCGGAAATCGCGCACGCCGCGACGAGAATCAACGCAGTCCAGTAATGACCCGCATACAGGGCGTCGATGGTGGGCCAGATGAGCGCGATGCGCACCAGGCATATGAAATTGGGCAGGTGACGCAACATCGCGCGCTTCCGCTACGGGCGCAGTCGGAAAGCGAGACTACCGCCGGCCGTGGGATCCATTCGTGTCAGGCGCGCGTTGCCGCTGAGCGAGGCCAGCAGGGCATCGCCGCCACCGCGCGTCAGCACGGAGAAAGTCACGCGCGAACCAGCCGCTTCGGCGACTTGCACACCGCGCACGCCGGGCGCTTCTGTCAGGATCTCGGCTGCGCTCGCGTATTCCTTGAGTGATGGCACGCCTTCGATTTCGACGAGCAGTGAAGTCTCGGGAAGCGCCGCATACGAGACCGCATTGCGCACGAACACGTCGGCCGTACCATGCACGCCTTCTTCGAGCGTGCCGTTCCAGGTCTCGCTGACGCCCGGCGCGTTCAGCGACCAGCGCCAGGTTCCACCGTTGGCGACGGCGTCTCCGTAGCCCACCAGCACGCCGTCGGCGCGCAGGCGCTGGGCGGCCGCGAGCGCCGCGTCCGTCGGAATGTCGCCAGTAGTTGGAAGATTCAGCGCTTCGGGGCGCGCCACGGTGATGGGTTGTCCGCGGCGATTGCCGGCGGCATCGAGTGCGCCTTCCACCTGGCGGCGCGTTTCGAAGGCGCCCGATGCGGGTCCGCCCGTGAGAATGACCAGCACCACCGGACGATCGCTGGGCCACACCGTGCGTCCCGCCGCGAGGATGTCGCGCTCGAGCGCGGCCGCGTCGAACATCACGGTGATCGCGCTGCCCGTGCCCGCGGGGCGCGTGCCGAGCACATAGGACTGCGCCTGCGCGAGCACCTGGGCAAGCGCCGGGTCGTTGGCGGCATCGCGCGCGCCCGTGGCGCGCACCAGCACTGCACGCAACGCGGCCTGAGCCTGGACGGCCGGATCGGTCTGTGAAGACACGTTGGCCTCGAACAAGCGGACCTGGCGCGTGGCTTGCGCCGCCCCGGCGAATGCAAGCAACGCGACCGCGATGAAACTGACGACGAATGTGCGCATTGGCTACAATATCGCACGTTTTTTCCCGACCTGCCGCGCCGGCAACCCGGTGCAGAGAATCCTTCATTCATGACTGAACCCGGACTCACCTATCGCGACGCCGGCGTCGACATCGACGCGGGCGATGAACTCGTCGAACGCATCAAGCCGCTCGTCAAGAGGACCATGCGCAAGGAGGTCCTCGCCGGTATCGGCGGCTTTGGCGCGCTCGTCGAAGTGCCGCTCGACCGCTATCGCCGGCCGGTGCTCGTCTCGGGAACGGATGGCGTGGGCACGAAGCTGCGGCTGGCCATCGACACGGGCCGCCATGACAAGATCGGCATCGACCTGGTGGCCATGTGCGCCAACGACATCGTGGTGTCCGGTGCCGAACCTCTCTACTTCCTCGACTACTACGCCACCGGCAAACTGCGCGTCGACGTGGCCGAAGCGGTCATCCGCGGCATCGCCGAAGGCTGCGAGCTCGCCGGCGCCGCGCTGGTCGGTGGCGAGACCGCGGAAATGCCCGGCATGTACCACGGCGACGACTACGACCTCGCAGGGTTTTGCGTGGGCGTGGTGGAACGCGACCGGATCATCGACGGCACGAAGATAGAAGCCGGTGACGTGGTCATTGGGCTGGCCTCGTCCGGCCCGCATTCGAACGGTTATTCGCTCATCCGCAAGCTGGTGTCCGTCGCCGGCGCCGACGACAAGACGCAGCTCGAGGGCAAGTCGCTGTTCGACCGCCTGCTGACGCCCACGCGCATCTACGTGAAGTCGCTGCTGTCGCTGGCGCAGAAGATCAACGTCAAGGGTTTCGCGCACATCACCGGCGGCGGCCTCACGGACAACATTCCGCGCGTGCTGCCGGATGGCTTCGAAGTGTCACTTCACCGGCGCAATTGGCCGCGCGATCCGATATTCGACTGGCTCGCCGCCACCGGCAAGATTTCGGCGCCCGAGATGTATCGCACCTTCAACTGCGGCATCGGCATGGTGGTCGTGGTCGCGCCGGCCGACGTCGAATCAGCACTGGCGCACCTCAAGTCCACGGGCGAAACCGCCTGCATCATCGGCGGAGTCGGGCGCGGTTCGCGCGGCGTGGTCATCGACGAATGACGGGCAGGCCAATGCCGCTGGCCGTGGTCATTTCCGGGCACGGCAGCAACATGGAAGCCATCGCGCGCGCCTCCCGGAAAGACGATTCTCCCTTTCAGATAGTTAGAGTGATCGCCGATCGCGACAGCGCCGGCGGCCTCGCGCGCGCCGCCGCGCTTGGCATCCCGACCAGCGTCGTGCCCGTGAAGCAGTTCATCGACCGCGGAAGCTTCGACGCGGCGCTGGCGGCGGAACTCGACGCGAGCGGCGCCCGAGTCGTGGCGCTGGCCGGCTTCATGCGCATCCTGTCGTCGGAGTTCGTGCAGCGCTTCGAAGGGCGCCTGCTCAACATCCACCCATCGCTGCTGCCGAAGTACAAAGGCCTGGATACACACTCACGCGCGATCGCGGCCGGCGATTCCCACCACGGCGCCAGCGTCCACTACGTCACCGCCGAACTCGACGGCGGCCCGGTAATCATGCAGGGGCGCCTCCGGCTGCGGGCAGCGGACACGTCCGACACGGTTTCAGCGCGCGTTCATACGCTGGAACACATCATCTACCCTCATGTGTGTACCCTCATTGCCGCCGGACGCGTCGAATGGCGCGACGGTACGGTGTTTTTTGACGGCGCCCCCCTCACGGCGCCACTCATCGAGGACAGCGATGCGGTTGCCTGAGCGTTTCCTGGTGCTGATGCTGCTGGTTGCCGGCGCTTCCGCGCAGGCGGATCCCATCGACCTGAAGCCGTTTCGCGCCAGTTACCTCGCCGAGTGGAAAGGCATGACGGCGGCGAGCTCGACGGTGGAACTGAAGAACATCTCGACGAACGTTTACACCTACTCATCGGTGAACTCCGCGCGCGGCATCTTTCGCATGGCGTTTCCCGACGCGTTGTCGCAGAAGAGCACCTTCAAAGTCGTCGACGGTCGCGTCGAGCCGATGTTGTTCGAGGGCTCGGATGAGAAAGAGCGCCCCATCAACCTCACGTTCGACTGGCAGAAAAAGCGCGTGACCGGTGTTGCCAAGGAGCGCCAGGTCGACCTGGAGCTTCCAGAGGGCGCGCAGGACGCCATGTCGCTGCAGATCGCCTCGTTGCGCAATCTCGCGAGCGGTGACCTCAAGGGCACGGTGTGGATGATCGACGCCACCAAGCTCAAGGAATACGAGCTGCATCTCGAGGGCAACGCCCGCATCGATACCGCACTCGGCGAGCTCGACACCGTGATCTACACGAGCAAGCGGCACGAATCCGGCAGCTACACTCGCACCTGGGTGGCGCCCGCGCTGGGCTATCTACCCGTCAAGGCCGAGCGCATCGACGGCAAGAAGGTGCTGATCACGCTCCTGATCCAGTCCGTCGACCGTTAGGTGCCGGGCCGGGAAACCGGGAAAACTCTCCCGTTGCCCAAGGACTCATCGTGTCACCTTGGAAGAGTTTTCCCGGTTTCCCGGCCCGGCACCCTCATGTCTTGGGGAGAGTGACGCCCGTCTGGCCCTGGTACTTCCCGCCGCGATCCTTGTACGAGGTCGAGCAGACTTCATCGGATTCGAAGAACAGCATCTGCGCCACGCCTTCGTTGGCGTAGATCTTGGCGGGCAGCGGCGTGGTGTTGGAGAACTCCAGTGTCACGTGCCCCTCCCACTCCGGCTCAAGCGGCGTCACGTTGACGATGATGCCGCAGCGCGCATACGTCGACTTCCCCAGGCACACCACCAGCGTCGAGCGGGGAATGCGGAAATACTCCACCGTGCGGGCCAGCGCGAAGGAGTTGGGCGGGATGATGCAGACGTCGGCATGCACATCGACAAAACTCTTTTCGTCGAAATTCTTCGGATCGACGATGGTCGAGTTGATGTTGGTGAAGATCTTGAATTCCCGCGAGCAGCGCACGTCGTAGCCATAGCTCGACGTGCCGTAGGAGACGATCTTGTGGCCATCCGCGGCCGCCCGCACCTGCTCCGGCGCAAACGGCTCGATCATCTTTTCCTTCTCCGCCATGCGACGGATCCAATGGTCGGACTTGATGCTCATGAGGGTCTCAGCTTTCTTCCACGACAATTTTGGGAAACAGGGTCGAACGATCCTTCGAACGTCGCGCGAGCGCGGCGGCCGTGCGGCGCGCCATGATGAAGTAAGGCGCCGCGTGCGGGGAGTCCGGCGCCGCGACCACGGTGGGGGTTCCGCCATCCGCTTCTTCGCGCACGCGCGCGTCGAGCGGCAGCTCGCCCAGTAGTTCGACGTTGTACTGCGCGGCCATGCGCGCGCCGCCGCCTGCGCCGAACAGGTGCTCGACATGACCGCAGTTGCTGCAGACGTGCACGCTCATGTTTTCCACGACGCCGAGCACCGGCACGTTGACCTTCTCGAACATCTTGAGGCCCTTGCGCGCATCGGCCAGCGCAATGTCCTGCGGCGTGGTCACGATGACCGCGCCCGCCACCGGCACGCGTTGCGCCAGCGTGAGCTGGATGTCGCCCGTGCCCGGAGGCATGTCGATGACCAGGTAATCGAGATCGCCCCAATCCGTGTCGCCGAGCAGCTGGGTCAGCGCCTGCGTGACCATGGGACCGCGCCAGACCATGGGCTGCTCGGGATCGATGAGAAAACCTATGGACATCGCGGCCAGGCCATGAGCCATGAGCGGCTTGATGCGCTTGCCATCCGGCGAGGCGGGCCGTTGACCCGTGAGGCCCAGCATGATGGGCTGGCTTGGACCGTAGATGTCGGCATCGAGAAGCCCGACCCGGGCGCCCTGCTTCACCCACGCGAGCGCAAGATTTGCTGCAACCGTGGACTTGCCGACGCCGCCTTTGCCGGAGGCGACCGCCACGATGTTCTTGACGCCGGCCTGTGGCGACAATTGCCGCTGCACCGCATGTGCGGTGATCTTCTGAACGAGCTCGAGCTGGATGTCCGAAGGTCCGCCGCGGGCCACCAGATGCGCTTTGAGGCCTCGCGCGAACTCATCTTCATAGCCGCCCACAGGAAAGCCCAGAGCCACGCGAACGTGACCCAGGTCTCCCTTCAACTCGGCCAATTCGACCGCTTGGGCACCGCCTAGCGTCTGTCTGAGAAATGGGTCCGGATATTCTTCGACCAGTGCGCGAAATTCGGCGGCAGCAATGAGGGCCATAAGATTTTCGAGTTGTCCGCCGGGACCTTCAGGGGCCGGGATTCTAACGAAAATACCTGTCGCGCGGTCTCAGATCGGCTGTTGGCGACAGTACATGTGGCATAATTTTTGTAATAGGGTTCGGGCTACATAAGGACGGCAGACTTGCTTAACTCCGCACGCGCACATCGCGGTCTTCGCCGCGCGCCCGGCGGAACATCGGATCCATGAGTTTTTTCACCAACATCCGGGCTGACCGGTTCATCACGGAGCTCAAGACCGCGACGGACGTCGCCGCTCCTGCAACCCAGAAGGCTATCGCGAAACTGCGCGAGCTCGGCGCTGGCGCTATCGAACCCGTCACCGCCGCCCTGGCCGATGCCGACAAGATTGCGACCGTCGCGTACATCGAAGTGCTCACCGGACTCGTCAACCAGAAGACCTTTCCCAAATTCATCGAATCCATGGTCATGGGCAGCCCAAGAGTGGTTGCCGGCGTCGCGTGGGCGCTGTCGAGCAGCCGCGCCTATCCCCCCACCATGCTGCTCGATGCGCTTGGCACCGAGGGCGTAGCCAAATCAGCGCTGCTCGATGTCATCACCGCGCATCGCTCGCGCCTTTCGGTGCGTGAGCTCCTGGCGGCGGCCTACAAGCAGGAAGCCAACGAAAAGGCGGCGCTCTTCCGCATCCTGGGCGAACTCGCCACCGACAACGATCTGCCGGAACTCATCGGGCGGCTCAACGGCAAGGACCCGGTCGCGCGCCTGCACATCATCAACATCCTCTCGCGCTTCCCGAAACCCGAAGTCCAGCGCGCGCTGCAACAGCAGCTCAAGGACACCAACAAGCTGGTGCGCGCCGCCACGCTGGGCGCGCTCGCCAAGATGGACGGGCCGATCGAAATCGAGCAGGTGTGCGTGCTGCTGCGCGACCCGGAAATCGATGTGCAGAACAAGGCCATCGATGTGGTCATACGCGCCAACGATCCCGAAACCATCAAGTACCTCATCCCCGTCCTCAAGGATGAAAACGAGTACGCCCGCCGCGCCGCGGTGGAAGTGCTCAACGAAATCGGCAATGCCAAGTCGGTCAAGGAACTCCTCGAAGCGGTTTCCGACGACGACTGGTGGGTGCGCAGCCGCGCCGCCGACGCGCTCGGCAAGATCGGCGGACCCAGGGTCGTCGAAGCCGTGCTGCAGCTGGTCGGCGACCAGGACGAAGACATCCGCCGCGCCGCCGTCGAGATTCTCAACCAGACCAAGGACGATCGCGCCGTCGGGCACCTCATCGAGGCCACCAAGGACAAGGACTGGTGGGTCAGCGAGCGCGCGGTGGACGCGCTGGCGGAAATCGGCAGCAAACGCTCCGTGCCGCGCCTCCTCGAAATGCTCGGCACGACCCCGGCGCGGTCATTGCCGGTGGTGGTGCGCGCACTCGGACGCCTGGGCGACTACAAGGTCATCGATTCCGTGATGCCCCTGCTGGCCCGCGAAGAAAAAGACATCCGCCTCGAGGCCATCACTTCGCTCGCGAAACTCGCCGACGAACGCCGGCTCGAGAACATCCGCGTGCAGATCCAGGCGCAGACATCGGCAGCCGAGCAGACGGTGGCGCAGGCCGCGTTGCGGGCGCTGTCGGATCTCGATTCGCGTTTCTCGCACAGCGGCACGCGCCTCTCCTCGACGCAGAATCGCTCGCCCGTTTCGCAAGGCGGCAGCCGTCCGGCATCGGCGACGCAAGCGTCGAGCACTCCGGCAATGGCCTCCACGCCCAGCGTTCCGCAGGGCGGACGTCCGCGCGTGGAAGCGCCACCGGCTCCTCCCCCGCCGCCACAAGCGCCGCCCCCGACAACGCCGCCGGTGCACGCGTCCACGTCCAAGGAAGCACGCACGCAGCTCATGTCCGAGCAGGACGTGCAGCGCGCGGTGAAGGAAGCCGAGAAGATGGCGGGCCCGCAGAAGCTCGACATCCAGACGCTGAAGCCCGGCGACATCATCGAGGGGCGCTACAAGTACGTCGAACGCATCGGCAAGGGCGCGTTCGGCACGGTGCTCCTCATGGAAGACACCGTGGTCGACGAGCGGCTCATTCTCAAGTTCCTCAATCCGAACGTGTCGGAAGACGAAGAGATCATGAAGCGCTTCGTGCATGAGCTGCGCTACTCGCGCAAGATCACGCACCACAACGTCATCCGCATCTACGACTTCCTGTTCATCCAGGGCAACTACGCCATCTCGATGGAGTACTTCCCCTCGCACACGCTCGGCAGCGAAGTGGTCGGCGAAAAACCCATGCCGCTGGCACGCGCGCTCGGATTCGGCATCGACATCTGCACCGGCATGGAAGTCGCGCACGCGCAGGGAATCGTGCATCGCGACCTCAAGCCCGCGAACGTGCTCATCAACAACGAAGGGTTGCTCAAGATCGTGGACTTCGGCGTCGCCGCCGCGCAGCGCGAAGGCGACACCCAGCTCACGAAGACCGGCTATGTCATCGGCTCGCCGAAATACATGGCGCCTGAACAGATCCTCGGAAAGAAAGTGGACCAGCGCGCGGACGTTTACGCGCTTGGCGTCATCCTCTACGAAATCATGACCGGCGTGCCGCCGTATGCGCGCGGCGATCACATGTCCGTGATGTATCAGCACGTGCAGGGCAAGGCGCGCGCGCCGCGCGAAATCAATCCGGCGCTGCCTCCGGGACTGCCCGAAGTCATCATGCAGGCCATGTCGGTCGACAAGGACAAGCGCTACCAGACGATGCCTTTGCTGCGCGACGCGCTCGAAAAATTCCGCTGAGCCACCACGCATGGCGGCCTGGCCACTCATTGGCCTGAGCAATACCCCTCAGTATTCGCCTGCGGTAGCACCGGGGCCGGAACGACTCGCGAAGAATCGCGCACTGCGTCACACTTGACGCCCTTCTCACCGTCGCATGCTTGGGTGAGCAAACAATATGACCAGAGGATTTTAAGCCCCCGTGGCTCGTATCGACGCATTCCTGAAGCTTGGCATGCAGCAAGGCTGTTCCGACGTGCACCTCGCCGTCGGCGTGCCTCCCATGCTTCGCATGAATGGCGACCTCATGCCCATCAAGTTCCGCGACGTCGGCGACGCGGAGCTCGAGAGTTATCTCACCGAGATCTTCACGAAGAACCAGCACGAATATTTCGGCAAGGGCAACGATCTCGACTTCTCGTACGTCTCGGCCGACGGCGGACGTTTTCGCGTCAACGTCTATCGCAAGGAAACCGGGCTCGGCGCCACGTTCCGCGCCATTCCCCAGGACATCCCGAGCATCGACAAGCTCGCATTGCCACCGGTGGTCAAGAAACTCTGCGACTTCCACCAGGGCATGGTGCTGGTCACCGGCGCCACGGGCACCGGCAAGTCGACCACGCTCGCGGCCATGATCGACCACCTGAACACCACGCGGCGCCTGAACATCGTCTCGCTCGAAGACCCCATCGAATTCGTCCATCGCAGCAAGCAGAGCCAGGTCATTCAACGCGAGCTCGGCACGCACATCCCGTCGTTCGCCGAAGGCGTACGCGCCGCCATGCGTGAAGATCCCGACGTGATCCTGGTCGGCGAATTGCGCGACGCGGAAACCATTTCGATGGCGATGACCGCCGCGGAAACCGGCCACCTCGTGCTGGGCACGCTGCACACCACCTCGGCGTCGAAGACCATCGACCGCATCATCGACGCGCTGCCCATCGAAGAGCGCGAACAGACCAAGAGCTTCCTGTCGCAGAGCTTGTTGGCCGTGGTCACGCAGATCCTGGTTAAGACGGCCGACAACCGCGCGCGCAAGGCGATTTGCGAAACCCTCGTGATGACACGTGCCATCGCCAAGCTCATCCAGACCGACCAGACGCACCAGATTCCCAACCAGATCCAGACGGGTCGCGACCTCGGCATGCAGATGATGGACCAGGCGCTGCTCACATCGCTCGCCGCCAAGGAAATCGATCCGGACGACGCGGTCACTTATGCCGCCGATCGCCGCGCCTTCCAGCGCTACGTCACCGACACCACGCTCATGCCCAAGCTCGACGTCACCGGCCCCACCGCCGCATCCGGCGGGTCGGGCTAACCAGTCCCATGCCGGTCATCGACGAATACCTCAAGGAAGTCCTGGGCAAGAAAGGCTCGGATCTCCATTTCCTCGCCGGCGACCCGCCGCGCATTCGCCTGTACGGCGACCTGCAGCCGCTGCGTCCCGACCGTCTCGAAAAAGAGTTCGTGCAGAACACGCTCTACGAAATCATGCCGAAGACCGCGGTCGCGCGCTTCGAGGAACACGACGGCGCCGACTTCGCCTACAACATGGGCGAGTACGGGCGCTTCCGCGTCAACGTCATGCGCCAGCTGAACGGCATGGGCGCGGTCATGCGCGCCATTCCGTCGAAGGCCCTGTCGATGGCGCAGCTCAATCTGCCGCAGGCGTGCCACACGCTGTGCCGGGCCAACAACGGACTGATCCTCGTCACCGGCAAAACCGGCTCGGGCAAGTCGACCACGCTCGCGGCGATGATCGACGACATCAATACGCGCCTGAAGGGACACATCCTCACCATCGAGGATCCCATCGAGTTCGTGCACGCGCGCAAACAATGCCTCATCAGCCAGCGCGAAGTCGGCGTCCACACCAAGGGCTTCGCGTCGGCGCTGCAGTCGGGACTGCGTGAAGATCCGGACGTGGTGCTGGTCGGCGAGTTGCGCGACTACGAAACCATCAGCATCGCGGTCACTGCCGCCGAAATGGGCATCCTGGTCATGGGCACGCTGCACACCAACGGCGCCGCGCCCACGGTCGATCGCATGATCAACGTGTTCCCGGCCGACAAACAAAGTCACGTCCGCACCATGCTGTCCACCAGCCTGCGCGGCGTGATCTCGCAGCAGCTGCTGCAGAAGGCCGACAAGAGCGGCCGCGTGGCGGCGCTCGAAATCCTGGTGAACACGCCGGCGGTTTCCAACCTGATCCGCCAGGGCAAGCTCGACCAGCTCGAGACCACCATGCAGTCGGGCAGCCAGCACGGCATGCGCACCATGGACAGTGCCATCGAAGCACTGCTCAATCAGCGCCTGATCACCGGCAAAGAGGCCTACAAGAAAGGCATTTCCAAGGCCAAGTTCGAGCCGGTCAAGGATCAGGGTTAGGTTTTCGCCGGTCCGTCTATACTTGCGGCCCCTTTCCGGACCGCAGTTTCATGCCTCGCAAGATCCTCGTCACCAGCGCGCTGCCCTACGCCAACGGCGCGCTGCATCTCGGCCACATCATCGAAACCGTGCAGACCGACATCTGGGTGCGCTTCCAGCGCATGCAGGGTCACGACTGCATCTACGTGTGCGCGGAAGACACGCACGGCACGCCGGTGATGATCAAGGCCCAGGCCGAAGGCATCACGCCTGAAGAGCTCATCACGCGCATGGCGGCCGAGCATCGCGCCGACTATGAAGGTTTCCTGATCGGGCACGATCATTTCCATTCGACGCACTCGCCCGAGAACAAGGCGATCACCGCGGAGTTGTACGGCAAGCTGAAAAATGCCGGCCACATCACCACGCGCAGCGTGCGCCAGGCCTACGACGAGAAGGCCGGCATGTTCCTGCCCGATCGCTACGTGAAAGGCGAATGCCCGGTGTGCCACACCGCGGACCAGTACGGCGATTCCTGTGAGAACTGCGGCTCTACCTACACGCCGGACAAGCTGATCAACCCCGTTTCGACCATCAGCGGAACGCCGCCGGTGTTGCGCGAATCGGAGCACTACTTCTTCAAGCTCGGCGACTTCACCGAGGTGCTGCGGCAGTGGTTGGCGGGCGGCGGCGCGCGCCAGCCCGAAGTGCGCGCCAAGCTCGCGGAGTGGTTCGAAGCGGGCCTGCAGGACTGGGACATCTCGCGCGATTCGCCCTACTTCGGGTTCGAGATCCCCGGCGCGCCGGGGAAATATTTCTACGTCTGGTTCGACGCGCCCATCGGCTACCTCGGCAGCTTCAAGGCGTTGTGCGACAAGCGCGGTCTGAACTACGACGAGTACCTGAAGGCCGACAGCACCACCGAGCTGTATCACTTCATCGGCAAGGACATCAGCTACTTCCACAACCTGTTCTGGCCCGCGGTGCTGCACGGCTCGGGCTGCCGCAAGCCGACCGCGGTGTTCGTGCACGGCTTCCTCACGATCAACGGCACCAAGATGTCGAAGACCCGCGGTACGTTCATCACCGCGCGACGCTACCTGGAACGCCTGCCACCCGAACCCCTGCGCTTCTATTTCGCCGGCAAGCTCGGCTCCGGCGTCGATGACATCGATCTGTCGCTGGAAGACTTCGTCGCGCGCGTGAATTCCGACATCGTCGGCAAGCTCGTGAACATTGCCAGCCGCTGCGCGGGCTTCGTGCAGCGCGGCGGCGGAAAGCTGGCTGCCCAACTACCCGATCCGCAGTTGTACGAGGAATTTGCGGCGCTGCGCGGCACGATCGCCGAGCTGTACGACCAGCGTGATTACTCGGCCGCCATCCGCGGCATCATGGGGCTCGCCGACCGCGCCAACCAGTACGTGGACGCGCACAAGCCCTGGGCGCTCGCCAAGGATCCGGCCAAGGCCGCCGAGGTGCTCGCGGTCTGCACGCAGGGCATCAACCTGTTCCGCGTGCTCATGAGTTATCTCGCCCCGGTCATGCCGCAGATGGCGGAGAAAGCTGGAAAGTTTCTGCGCATTTCGTTCGCCGACTGGAATTCGGTCGACACGCCGCTGTTCGACCATCCGATCGAAGTCTACGAGCCGCTGGCGACGCGCCTCGACCCGAAGGTCGTGGCCGAGTTGATAGACCCTGTCGCGGCCGCGCCCGCCAAACCCACCGAGAAAGCGAAGAAGCCCGTGACCACACCTCCTGCCACTCCCACCGCCGCCCCTTCTTCCACAGATTCCGGGCTCGTGAACATCGGCGACTTCGCCAAGCTCGACCTGCGGGTCGCCAAGGTGCTGGACGCGAAACTTGTCGAGGGCTCGGACAAACTACTGCAGCTCACGCTCGATCTCGGCACCGAGCAGCGCAACGTGTTCTCGGGAATTCGCTCCGCCTATGACCCGGCCACGCTCATGGGCCGCCAGGTGGTCATGATCGCCAACCTCGAGCCGCGCAAGATGCGCTTCGGTGTGTCACAGGGCATGGTGCTGTGCGCCAGCGCGGACTCCGGCCCCGAAGTCTTCCTGCTGTCACCCGACAGCGGCGCGACGCCTGGGATGAAAGTCACCTGAGGGAAGCGTGTGGGCAACGCGGCCTCCATCGATGCCCTGCTCCCGCAGACCCAGTGCACGCGCTGCGGTTACACGGGCTGCCTGCCTTACGCTGAGGCCATCGCGTCTGGCGAAGCCAGCATCAATCAGTGCCCACCCGGCGGCACGGAGACCATCGTCGCGCTGGCAAAGCTCACGGGCAAATCGGTGGCGCCGCTCAACCTCGACAACGGCATCGAGTCAGCGCCCACGGTCGCATTCATCGACGAGGAGCGCTGCATCGGCTGCACCAAGTGCCTGCCGCCCTGCCCCGTGGACGCCATCGTCGGGGCGCCGCGGCGCATGCACACGGTCGTCGCGGAACTCTGCACGGGCTGCGAACTCTGCGTGGCACCCTGCCCGGTCGATTGCATCATCATGATTCCGCTGCTCGCGAGCCCGTTGCCCTCGCTGGTGCTGCCGCCGGCGGAAGACTCGCGCACCCGCTACGAAGCGCACAACGAACGCGTGGCGCGGCGCGCCGCACAACGCGCCGCGACCCTCGCGGCCAAGAAACTCGGCGCACGGCCTGCGCCCGGCAACGGTCCATGAACGCCGCCAAGCGCCGCGAGATCTTCGAACGGTTCCGAGCCGCAAATCCGCATCCCACGACCGAGCTCGAATACGGAACACCGTTCGAGCTGCTGGTGGCGGTCATCCTTTCCGCGCAGGCCACAGACAAGAGCGTCAATGCCGCGACGCGCAAACTGTTTCCGGTTGCCCGTACTCCAGACGCTATTGCGAAGCTCGGCGTCGACGGACTCGCGAAATACATCCGCACGATCGGCCTGTGGAAAGGCAAAGCGAAGAACGTGATCGCCACGGCGTCGGCAATTGCCGACGAACACGCGGGCGTCGTACCGCGCACGCGCGACGAGCTCGAAAAACTTCCGGGAGTGGGTCGCAAAACTGCGAACGTGGTACTGAACACAATCTTCGGCGAGCCGACAATAGCCGTGGACACACACATATTCCGCGTCGCCAACCGCATGCGCCTCGCCCCTGGCGAGACACCGCGCGAAGTGGAAGACGCATTGATCAAGTTCACGCCCGGGGAATTCGCACATGACGCACATCACTGGCTCATTCTTCACGGCCGCTACATCTGCAAGGCGCTGAAGCCCGAATGCGCACGTTGCTTCGTGAACGATCTGTGCGAGTACCCGCCGCGCCGCAAGATCATCGCCGCGGCCAGGAAGGCTCCGTGATCTTCGCCGGCCAGTCGCGCGACCAGCTGCGCGAGACCTACCGTGCCGCCTGGCGCCGCTTCAAGCAGCAGCACACGCTGTCGCCGCTCGACAAGCAGGTGGTGTCGGTCATTTCCGAGCACCCGGAATACCACGTCATCGTCGAGTCGGCCGCGGCCGACCTCGCTAACTACTCCCCGCGCAGCGGGCAGCTGAGTCCCTGGCTGCACATGGGGCTGCACCTGGCCATCCGCGAGCAGGTGGCCACCAATCGCCCCGCTGGCATCGCCGAACTCCACGCGAAACTGGCGAAGCAGGCCGGCGACGCGCACGAAGCCGAACACCGCATGCTCGAAGTGCTGGCCGAGCAGCTCTGGGAAGCGCAGCGCGGCGGCAAGGCGCCGGACGAAAACGCCTATCTGGAGCGCCTGCGAACCCTCGCCTGACGGCGAAATGTGAACCAGTACCCACCTCGGAGCGCCCCCGCGCTGCCGCGCGCGGGCCGGCGACTACACTGGCCCAAGCTTGTTTGAGGATCCCTGAATGGGCATTTCCGAGACCATTGTCGCCTCCATCATCGGTGCGCTGGCGACCATGCTGACAGCCATTTTTCAGCTGGTCCGCAACCGCGCGCCCAGCGATGGCCGACCGAAGCCGAAGAAGAGCCGCGTGCGCTCGATGCTCGCCACCGTGGCGCTCATGATCGGCTGCATCGTCGGTGGCTATGCCTGGTCGTCACTGCGCGCCGTCGACGCCAAGGACGATCTCAAGGCGACGATGGAAGCCGAGTTCACCAAGCAGTTTGCCGCGCTCGCCGCGCGACAGACCCAAGAGTCGGCGGACAGCGCCGTGAACGGCGCTGAAGATCCCTCTGGCGCCGCGATGCCCGCGCGCAATGGCGAGGCCGGCTCAGCCGAATCACTGGCTCATCTGCCGCCCTGCAAGGTCAGCACGCAGCCCGACGAAGTCGGCCCGGTGAGCTGCTCGGAGCGCGTCGCGCAATCCATCGCGCTGTGCGCGTCCATTCCTTCCGCGGCGCATGCCACCAATCTGCGGGTGCAGGCGCGTGTGCCGAAGAGTGAATCCCCCTGGCTGGAACGCGATGCGGGTGCACCGACGCTCGGCAGCCTGCACATCGCCGGCGCGCCGGCGGAATATCCGATCAGCGCGGATCAGCGCTCGGTATGCCTGGATGTGGCCAACTGGAGCGTGGACGACACGCTGGCGGTTCGCGTCATCGTGGAATACGCGTTCGGCGGCCCCACGCCGGGCGAGCTCACTGCCGCCACGCCCTCCTCTCTCTAAGCGCTGACGCGCACGTCGGAAAACCGCCGCCCCAAGGGGCGCGGCGTCCGTGAGTAGTCAGGAAGGGGTTCTACGCCTTCTTGGGCATGTAGAGGTCGGTGATGGTGCCTTCGAAGGCTTCGGCCGAAAGACCCACGGTTTCCGACAGCGTGGGATGCGGGTGAATCGTCAGCCCGATGTCCGTGGCATCCGCACCCATCTCGATGGCCAGCGCCACTTCGGCGACCAGCTCGCCCGCGTTCGGCCCAACCATGCCACCGCCCAGCACGCGATGCGAAACCGGATCGAACAGTAGTTTGGAGAAGCCTTCGTCACGGCCCAGCGCCAGCGAACGGCCGCTGGCCGCCCACGGGAACTGGCCCTTCTTGTATTGCGTGCCGTTCTTTTTGGCTTCGGTCTCGGTGAGACCCACCCAGGCCACTTCCGGATCGGTGTAAGCCACCGACGGAATGACGCGCGCGTCGAAGTAGCTCTTGTGGCCCGCGGCGACTTCCGCGGCCACCTTCGCTTCATGCATGGCCTTGTGCGCCAGCATGGGTCCCGGCACGAGATCGCCGATGGCGAACACGTGCGGCAGGTTCGTGCGCATCTGCTTGTCGACGGGGATCACGCCCCGATCGCTGACATCGATGTCCGCGTTCTCGAGACCGATTCGCTTGCCGTTCGCCGTGCGCCCCACGGCCACGAGCACGCGATCAAACGTATCCGTGCGCTTGCCGCTGGCGTCTTCGAATTCCACGGCCAGGCCGTCCGGTTTCACGGTGCAGCCCGTGACCTTGGTATTCAGCAGGATCTGTTCGTAACGGGCCTTGAGGCGTTTCTCCAGCGGGCGCACCAGGTCCGGGTCGGCACCGGGCATGAGCTGGCTCGTGAGTTCAACCACGCTGAGCTTCGCGCCCAGCGCGGCGTACACCGTGGCCATTTCCAGCCCGATGATTCCGCCGCCGATGACCAGCAAACGCTTGGGGACGCCGCCGAGCTCCAGCGCGCCCGTTGAATCGATGACGCGGGGATCGTCGGGAATGAACGGTAGTTTGATGGCCTCGGAACCGGCGGCAATGATGCATTGCTCGAAGCGGATCTTCTGCGACTTGCCGTCGCTGCCCGTCACTTCCACCACGTGCGGGCTCGCGAACTTGCCCACGCCCGTGACGACCTCGACCTTGCGCTGCTTGGCCAGCACTGACAGGCCGCCGACCAGTTTCCTGACGACGCTGTTCTTCCAGTCGAGCAGCTTGGCCAGATCGATTTTTGGAGCGCCGTACTCGACGCCGTGATGACTCATCTCACCGACTTCGTCGATGACCTTGGCAGCATGCAGCAGCGCCTTGGAGGGAATGCAGCCGACGTTGAGGCAAACCCCGCCGAGCATGGGCCAGCGTTCGACGAGCGTGACCTTGAGGCCGAGATCGGCGGCGCGGAACGCGGCCGTATAGCCACCGGGGCCCGCGCCCAGCACTAACAACTGGGTTTCGCGATCGTGCGGAACGTCGGGTTTGAGTGGCCGGGACGGCTTCGGCGCGGGAGCGGGAGCCGCGCGCTGAGTCGCAGACGCTGCGGGAGCTGGCGCCGACGCGGGAGCGGGAGCTGCCTTCGCAACAGGAGCGGCCGTGGGCGCAGCGCCAACCGGCGCCTTTGCGGGTGCCGCGGCAGCCGCGACGCCTTCGATGCGCGCGATCACACCACCCTTGCCGATCTTGCCGCCCTTCTGCACCAGCACTTCGGTCACCGTGCCGGCTGCCGTCGACGGCACGTCCATGGTGGCCTTGTCGGTTTCGAGCGTGACCAGTGGGGTTTCCACCTCGATCCTGTCGCCGACTTTCACCAGCACGTCGATGATGGCGACCTCGTTGAAGTCGCCGAGGTCGGGAACCGTCAGGTCGATCTTGCTCACGACATCGCCCCGACGAGATCCTTTGGCCTGGCGAGCGTATCGGCCAGGAACTTGGCGATGCGCGCGCCCATCGCGCCGTCGATGACACGATGATCGTACGAGAACGACAGCGGCAGGATGAGCCGCGGCACGAACTGCTTGCCGTCCCACACCGGCTTCATCGCCGACTTCGAAACGCCGAGGATGGCCACTTCGGGCGAATTGATGATGGGCGTGAACAGCGTGCCGCCGACGCCGCCCAGGCTCGAAATGGTGAACCCCGCGCCCTGCATGTCGGCGCCGGGTAGTTTGCCGTCGCGCGCCTTGCTGCTGAGATCGCCGAGCGCCTTCGCGACCCCGAACACGTCCAGCTTGTCCGCGCCCTTGATGACCGGAACCAGCAGGCCGTTGGGCGTATCGGCCGCGAAGCCCACGTTGAAGAACTTCTTGTAGATGAGATTCTGGCCCGCTTCATCCAGCTGGCTGTTGAGCACGGGGAATTCGCGCATCGCGCGCACCGCCGCCTCGATGATGAACGCCAGCGGCGTCACCTTCACGCCCGCGGCCGCGGCTTTCTCCTTGAGTGTGCCGCGCAGGGCTTCGAGATCCGTGATGTCGGATTCATCGAACTGCGTAACGTGCGGGATGTTGATCCAGGCGGCCTGCAGACGCGGACCGGAGATCTTCTGCACGCGATTGAGCGGCTTGACCTCGACCGCACCGAACACGGCCGGGTCGTAGTTGTGCGCCTTGGGCAACGCCGGCGCTGCGGCGACCGGGCCACCGCCCGACATCACCAGCTTCACGAACGCCTTGACGTCGTCGAGCAGGATGCGGCTCTTCTCGCCGCTGCCTCGCACGCTG
>Ga0193753_10001241_pt1 | contig 22189 bp, 24 predicted proteins | sample H1c2metaG_FD_144925 | JGI IMG/M metagenome (GOLD analysis project Ga0193753, IMG submission 144925) | Soil microbial communities from a riparian zone of the East river system, Colorado, United States - H1c2 | ecosystem: Environmental > Terrestrial > Soil > Riparian zone | place: USA: East... | reverse complement strand
GATGCAGCATGTTTTTTTCCCACGGCGTCACGGTAATGGTGCGCGCATCGGGAACATTGATGTTTGCGACCTGCGAAAGCGGTGTCGCCGATCCGTAATAATCCACGAAAACACTGCCCAACATGGCTGGCGATGCTTTTCCGGCGCGGATGTTTGTAAATTCTTTTTCAAGATGCGCAACAGAACCTTCCATGGATTCTGTGGTGCTGTCCAGGATGAAATCAATTTCTTCTTCCATTAGTTCGATTATTTGATTTTTCGATATTTCGAAAACCCGATAATTAAAATTAAATTTTATTTTATTTCAAAAGCCTAGCCCTGATGAAAGCGGCATCCTTTTTTAATCCTGCAAGGTTAAAAAAGATACAGCGGACAGCAGGAAAATGCTCCCAATCATTCACTAAATATTGACGACTGTCCCGACGTTTTCACCTTCACAGATTTTGACCAGGTTGCCTTTTTTGTTCATGTCGAAAACGACAATCGGCAGGCTGTTTTCCTGGCTGAGCGTGAATGCGGTCGAATCCATGACGTTTAGGCCTTTCCTGATTACATCTTCAAACGTAATCGAGTCGTATTTTGTTGCCGTCGGGTCTTTTTCAGGGTCGGCTGTGTAAACGCCGTCGACGCGTGTTCCTTTTAAAATGACATCTGCATGGATTTCAACACCGCGCAACACCGCTGCGGTATCGGTCGTAAAATATGGGTTTCCGGTTCCGGCGCCAAAAATGACAATGCGGCCTTTTTCAAGGTGTCGCACTGCGCGTCTTTTGATGTACGGTTCGGCAATCGCCTCAATTTTTAATGCGGTTTGCAAACGCGTCAGCATTCCGGCATCTTCGAGTGCGCCTTGCAATGCCATGCCGTTGATGACCGTCGCCAGCATGCCCATATAATCGCCTTGTACGCGATCCATTCCGTTGCTCGCTCCGGCAACGCCGCGGAAAATATTCCCGCCGCCGATAACGATGGCAATTTGAACGCCTTTGTCGTGAATCTGCCTGATTTCATCTGCATATTCGGCCAGTTTAGCCGGATCGATTCCATATTGGCGTTCGCCCATTAAGGCTTCACCGCTTAGTTTCAGGAGAATTCTTTTGTATTTCATTATATATTGTTGAGTTGAGTTGTGCAAATATAGTTATATTCTGATTTTGTAAAACAGGCATTTTAAAAAATGTTAACGGTTCCCAAAAACGCGGTTTTCGGTTTTTTAATTTTGTAAATTTGAGATAAATCCCGGAAATCATGAAAGTTGCCGTCGCCGAAAGCCTTCAGAAAAGCCACTCCTATCCCAAATACAGGAAAATCGTATCCGATTTGCTGCTGCTCGGAAAAGTTACGGGAAATGAGCAATCGGTAGAGCTGATCCATTACACGCAACTCAATGAAGTCCGCATGAATCGCCTCGACAAGAAAATGGTGATTTCAGAGGAAAATATCCAGAAATTATTACAGATCAAAAAACAATATTTGTGGCTTGTCATTTCAGAAGGCTGGTGTGGTGATGCGGGACAAATCCTGCCGATATTGAATAAGATGGCTGCGATTACGCCGCATATCGAATTGAAAATCGTTTTCCGGGATGAGAATGAAGGGTTGATGAATCTGTTCCTGACCAATGGCAGCAGGTCGATTCCAAAGCTTATAGTCCTGGACAAAGACGCAAAAAAGACCTGTGGGAATTGGGGCCCAAGACCAAAAGGCGCGACCCATTTAATTACGAGCTACAAACGCCAGTATGGCAAAATTGACGATACGGCGAAAACCGAATTGCAGTTATGGTACTTGCATGACAAAGGGCATTCGACGCAGGATGAAATCGTTGCGCTGATGGCGCATGTCGAATCAAAATGTGAATAAAATCTAACACACTTCAACAACACTTTTTTCAAAAGCTTCAGGAGAAATGCCATTTTCAACGGAATAATCGCCAATTTTTGTCCGCCGCAACACCGTCAAATGGGCGCCAGAATGCAACGCTTTCCCAAAATCAAATGCCAACGAACGTATGTATGTGCCTTTGCTGCATACAATCCTGAAGTCGACTTCGGGAAGTGCAGCCCGCGTGATTTCAAATTCATGGACCGTCGTTTTCCGAAAGGCAATTTCAACGGTTTCCCCGGCGCGCGCATGTTCGTACAATCGGACGCCGTCTTTTTTGATGGCAGAATAAATCGGCGGTTTTTGGTCGATTTCGCCAAGGAATTGCCTGACGGTTTCGTGGATCAATTCGGGAGTAATGTGTTCAGTCGGAAAAGTCCGGTCGATTTCGGTTTCCAAATCGTATGAAGGCGTCGTTGCGCCAATGTAAAATGTACCCGTATATTCTTTGGCTTGGCCTTGCAATTCCGGAATTTTTTTGGTGAATTTTCCGGTACAGACAATCAGCAATCCGGTTGCCAACGGATCCAAAGTTCCGGCATGGCCGATTTTGATTTTCTTAAGCCCGAGCTTGCTTTTCAACACCCATTTCATCTTATTGACCGCCTGGAAAGACGTCCAGTGCAATGGCTTGTCGATCAACAGGATTCGCCCGTTTTGGAAATCTTCGGCAGTCATTAAATCGAGGTGAGTTTCAGCACACAGAAATGAATCACAAGAATCGCCAGTCCGGCAACAATCCGGTAATAGCCAAACATCCTGAAGCCGTGTTTTTGCAAATAGCCGACAAAGGATTTGATGGCCAGCATCGCGACAATAAATGCAAGGACATTCCCAATAACCAATAGGTTGATCTGGTCGTGTGTCAATACATATCCGTCTTTATAGTAGTCGTAGCATTTTTTGACCGTTGCGCCCAACATTGTCGGAACCGCAAGAAAAAATGAAAATTCGGCAGCCGTTTTCCGCGATAGTTTTTGCGACATTCCGCCAACGATACTCGCGCCACTTCGCGAAACACCCGGGATCATCGCGAGACATTGGAACAGGCCGATTTTGAAAGCGATCAAATAAGAGATTTCATCTGTTGATTGGCGTTCTTCAGAAGATGCAAACCAATCGTCGACTTTCAATAAGATGATTCCGCCAATGACCAATGACACGGCAACCGTCACCGGATTTTCCAACAAAGCATCAATTTTTTTACTGAACAGCAACCCGAAAATCACAGCAGGAATAAAAGCGACAAGCAATTTGAAGTAAAAATCCAACGTCTGGAAAAAGCGCTTGAAATACAAAACGACCACAGATAAAATGGCGCCGAGCTGGATGACAATCGTAAACAGTTTCGTAAAATCGTCATGGGCAATCCCAAAAAACGAAGACGCGATAATCATGTGGCCTGTGGAGGAAATAGGAAGGAATTCGGTTATCCCTTCAATAACGGCAAGGACAATGGCCTGTAAATAATCCATTATTCTGCTTTTTTCGGATTCTTAAGAATGGAGTAAATCGTAATCCCAAACCCGACCAAAACCATAGTCGGCGCCAAACGGATTCTGCGGAAATTAAAAATATCCTCGCTAAAAACTTTCGGGTCATCGCTGCCGCCGCCAGACATCAATATGAATCCAAGCGCAATCACCGCAATCCCGATGAGCAATATTTTGTAATTCACTTTTTCAAATAAGAACTCCTGCTTTTGCTCGTTTTGTGTTTCTTTTTTAGCCATTATTGTTAGTATAAATCGTCTGTTCTTAAATTCAAAAATCGCTGTGTCGCAATAAAAGTGCTGATCCACGTGATCAATATCCCAACAACGACCACGCCAAGCAACACCAAGCCAACCATCAACTGGTCGTCCATAATGCCAAGGTTCGGGAAATTCGTGTCGACATAATACAATACGCCCATTAACGCAAAAACCGCGAGTACCGCGCCAATTAAACCCAACTTGATGCTTTTCCAAATGAACGGCTTGCGGATAAACGATTTCGTCGCGCCAACCATCTGCATCGTCTTGATGATAAATCTATTGGAATGGATCGACAATCGCATCGAACTGTTGATCAAAAGTACCGCAACCAAAGCCAAAAACCCACTCGCAATCAAAATCCACAAACTGATTTTTTCAATGTTGTCATTGACCAAAGTCACCAATTGCTTGTCGTATACAATGTCCGAAATCATCTCGTTCTGCTTCAATCTTCGTTGCACTTTCGCAATCGAATCATTTTTGACATAATCGGCTTTCAGGTGAATGTCAAACGAATTCTGCAACGGATTCACACCCAAAAACTGCATAAAATCCTCGCCGATGACCTTTTTGTGCTCTTCGGCAGCTTCTTCTTTCGATACATATTTGAAATTCCGCGCAAACTTTGCCGTTTTCAATTCCTCGCCAAACGCCGTCAGGGTCGAATCCTTCGCATCGTTTTTGAAAAACACCGTCATCACAATCTCTTCCTTGAAATCGTCCGACAATTTTTTTGAATTGATGATGAAAAGCCCCAAAATCCCAAGCAGGAAAAGGACTAAAAAGATACTCAATACAACCGAAAAATAAGAGGAAAGTAACCTGCGTTTCTGGAATCTGTCAAATTTTGAAATCATGTCTGGCGCGAATTATTCGGTAAAAATAATAAAGAATTTCTTTATTGCCCGTTTATAACGCCCAAAGTTTTGACTTTCGTACAATAAGCGTAAATTTGCCTTGCTTTTGTTTTTTTCAGGAGCACAAACTTCCCGTTTTCAAGGAAGTTTGGTCCCGCTTTACGTTGCAATCTTTTTATTTTTAAAGAAAAATAAAAAGGATTTCCACTGCAATCGGGGCTAAAAAGTAAATTTAGAACTATAATCAAACTCAGGCATTCAGCTTCTCAGCGACTCAGGAACTAGCATCATGAAATACACTCCAAACAAAATCGAATCCGACTGGCAAAAATACTGGGCCGAAAACCAAACCTTCGCCGCCCAAAACCACAGCGACAAACCAAAATATTATGTTTTGGACATGTTTCCTTATCCGTCAGGTGCAGGTTTGCACGTCGGGCATCCGCTGGGTTACATTGCATCCGATATTTACGCCAGATACAAACGCCACAAAGGATTCAATGTGTTACATCCGCAAGGTTATGACAGTTTCGGTTTGCCGGCTGAGCAATACGCGATTCAAACCGGTCAGCATCCCGACAAAACCACGAAAGAAAACATCGCGCGTTACCGCGAACAACTCGATAAAATCGGTTTCTCTTTCGACTGGAGCCGCGAAGTAAGGACGTCAAGCCCCGAATATTACAAATGGACACAGTGGATTTTTATCCAACTGTTCAATTCCTGGTACAACAAAGTGTCAGACAAAGCCGAAAGCATCTGCACATTGATCATGAAATTCGAGGAAGACGGCAATGCAAACGTGCAAGCCGTTTCCGACGACAATATCCCGGAATTTTCCGCAGCCGAATGGAAAGCGTTTTCGTCTGAAGACCAACAAAAAATATTGCTTCAATACCGTTTGACGTATTTGGCCGAAACCGAAGTCAATTGGTGTCCGGCACTCGGAACGGTTTTGGCAAACGACGAAATCGTAAACGGTGTTTCCGAACGCGGCGGCCATCCGGTTATCCGCAAAAAAATGACGCAATGGAGCATGCGCATTTCCGCTTATGCCCAACGGTTATTGGACGGATTAAACGATATCGATTGGACACAATCATTAAAAGATGCACAAACCAACTGGATTGGTAAATCGGTCGGCGCGAGTATTATTTTCCGTATCATGCCGGAAAATGCTAATGCGGAACCAATTCCTGTTGAAGTTTTCACGACACGGCCTGACACGGTTTTCGGCGTGACATTCATGACTTTGGCGCCCGAACACGAACTCGTTTCCCAAATTACGACGCCCGAACAAAAAGCCGTCGTCGACGCATATGTTGAAGCGACTTCCAAACGTTCTGAACGCGACCGCATGGCCGATGTCAAAACGATTTCGGGGGTTTTTACCGGCGCATATGCCGAACACCCGTTTACCAAAGAACCGGTTCCGGTTTGGGTTGGCGATTATGTTTTGGCAGGCTACGGAACCGGCGCAGTCATGGCCGTTCCGGCAGGCGACGAACGCGATTATGCGTTTGCGAATTTCTTCAAAGGACAAAAAGGTATGCCTGACATCAGGAATATTTTTGAAGGCGTCGACATTTCCGAAGAAGCTTTTGCGTCAAAAGACAATGTCGTCCTTGCAAATTCTGCCTTTTTGAACGGATTGAATTATAAAGAAGGAACCAAGAAAGTTATTGAGGAATTGGAAAGAATCGGGCAGGGCAAAGGCAAGACGAATTTCCGTTTGCGCGATGCCGTGTTTTCGCGCCAAAGATATTGGGGCGAACCGTTCCCGGTCTATTATGTCAACGGATTGCCAAGAATGATCGATACCGAGCATTTGCCAATACGTTTGCCTGAAGTCGAAAAATATTTGCCAACCGAAGACGGCCAACCGCCATTGGGCAATTCGACAACCTGGGCTTGGGATGCGACGAAAAACAAAGTCGTTTCAAATGACAAAATCGACAACCTCGATGTTTTTCCATTAGAATTAAACACGATGCCAGGCTGGGCGGGAAGTTCGTGGTATTGGCTGCGTTATATGGACGCGCACAACAACGACGCTTTCGTGTCTAAAGAAGCTGAAGAATATTGGCAAAACGTCGATTTATACATTGGCGGAAGCGAGCATGCGACCGGGCATTTGCTGTATTCGCGTTTTTGGAATAAGTTTTTAAAAGACCGCGGATTTGTGCATCAGGATGAGCCGTTTAAGAAGCTGATCAATCAGGGGATGATTTTGGGAATGAGTGCGTTTGTACCCATTGGTAAATTAGTTAGTTATGGTAGTTCTGGAGTTAGAAATGCTATGGGAATTGATGATGTAGGAGTTAATCTAGATAATATATATATATCAAATTCATATTTAAAAGAGTTAGGCAAATTCTATCAAGAGAATAATTTAGAGAAAAACTATCATGTGAGATTAACCAGAAACGGAACTTCTGATGGAAATTTAAAAGAGTTTTCTAAAAAATTATTTGAAGTCACAAGTTCAAATACAATATCAATATCACTAGGTTTAGATTCGTTTAGAACTATTCATGTCGATGTAAATTTGATTAATTCTTCAGATGAATTAGATGTTGAGAAATTTAAAAAGCATCCATTGTATAAAGATGTTAATGAGGCAATTTTTATTACAGATGACAACGGAAAATTCATAGTTTCCCGCGAAGTCGAAAAAATGTCCAAATCCAAATACAATGTCGTCACGCCAGATGACATTTGCGAAGAATACGGCGCCGACACTTTAAGATTATACGAAATGTTTCTCGGTCCGCTCGAACAAGCCAAACCATGGAACACCGCCGGAATTACAGGCGTTTTCGGTTTCCTGAAAAAACTATGGCGTTTGTATTTTGACGAAAGCGGCTTGATCGTAAATTCCAACCCTGCGGGCAAAGATGCGTTAAAAACCTTGCACAAAACCATCAAAAAAGTCCAGGACGACATTGAAGGATTTTCATTCAATACTTCGGTCAGCCAGTTTATGATTTGTGTCAACGAATTGTCAACCATGAATTGCCATGAGCGTTCGATTTTAGAACCTTTAGCCATTATCATTTCACCTTACGCACCTCATATTGCTGAAGAATTGTGGAAACAACTCGGCCACGACGGCAGCATTTCCACCGTGCCATTCCCAACATTCAATCCCGAATATCTGGTCGAAAGCAGCAAGGAATATCCGGTGTCATTTAACGGAAAAACGCGTTTCACGATTGAATTGCCGCTGGATTTATCAAAGGAACAAATCGAGGAAATCGTCATGAAAGACGAGCGCACCATCAGGCAGCTTGATGGGAAAACGCCGAATAAAGTCATCATCGTCCCGGGGAAAATCATTAATTTAGTGGGATAAAACTACAGTTATGGAATTCAAAGCATCACTCGACATTCCCGCAAAAATCATTACTTTGGGCATCACAGTATTGTTTGCATCGCTGATTATCTGGCCGGTTTTTACCATCTCAGACAATGGCGTTCCTTCATTGATTTATGTTCCTGCGGCCTTGCTTATTATTTATTTTGGGGCGTTTATTTACAGTCCGCGCAAATATTCGGTGACAGAAAACACTATAATCATCCACAGGCCAATCGGCAATGTTACCATTCCGCAATCTGAAATCACAGCCCTTGAAATCTCTAAAAGGGGAATGCCGTTTGCCATGCGGACATTTGGCGTCGGCGGATTGTTCGGGTATTTCGGTTCATTCTACAATTTCGATATGGGCAACATGAGTTGGTATATCACACGCCGCGACAAAACCATACTCATCAAGACTTCCAAAGACAAAAAGATTCTCATCTCGCCCGATGACCGCGATGCATTTGTTGCCGCGTTGCAAAAATAACTGCCATTTTTTCAGTTTTTTCGAGCCATTTCCTGTTGGCTCATAATTTGATGCGCGCTGGACAAACTTAAAACAAGACATTATGTATTGGATTTTAATTATCGCGATCATGCTTGCGAGCTGGTTTGTCAGCAATACGCTAAAAAATAAATTTGAAAAATATTCCCGCATGCATTTGCAAAATGGTATGTCTGGCGCAGAAATCGCCGAGAAAATGCTTGCCGACCATGGCATTCGGGATGTGCGCGTGATCTCAACGCCAGGAAAATTAACCGACCATTACAATCCGGCAGACAAAACCGTCAACCTCAGTGAAGCGGTATACAACCAAAGGAATGCAGCGGCAGCGGCGGTTGCAGCCCACGAATGCGGACACGCGGTACAACATGCGACAGCTTATAGTTGGCTTGCGATGCGTTCGACATTGGTGCCGGCCGTGAATATCGCTTCGGGTTTGGTACAATGGATTTTGATTGCCGGACTGCTGATGATCCGGACATTTCCGCAATTGCTATTGATTGGAATCGTGATTTTCGCATTGACTACTTTATTTGCATTCATCACTTTGCCTGTCGAATATGACGCCAGCAACCGCGCATTGGCCTGGCTTGACAACAAAAAGATGCTGACACGTGAAGAACATGCCGGTGCAAAAGACGCCTTAAAATGGGCCGCACGGACGTATGTCGTCGCAGCCATCGGTTCACTCGCGACACTATTGTATTACATCATGATTTATATGGGCGGCAGAAGGAACTAATTCCCGTAATAATAAAAAAATCCGCTACGTAAGTTGCGGATTTTTTCGTTTGAGTGAGTTAGTGTTACCGGGTAATTTCGGCAATTTCTTCCATGACATTTTTCACAATTGCATCACAGTAAATCAGGTTGAATTCGAAAATATCATCCGGCGAATAGGATTTTTCAATCTCTTTGCGCAGCATGGCTTTTGCGCGGTTCAGGCGGACTTTCACGTTTGCTTCTGTAATGCTTAAGGTTTCTGCAGTTTCAGCGACGTTCAGGCCGTTCATTTCCCTGAGTGAAAAAACGACCCGGTAACTTTCGGGTACTTTCTGCAGCGCATTTTCCATGACCGACTGCAATTCACGGTTCACGACATTTTTCTGCGTATCTGAATGCTGGCTTGAGAACATAGGCAAATCTTTTTCATTAATTTCATCCGGAGCCTGGTTTTTGAAACTCCCTTTTTGCTGTTTCTGGTAACAATTGTTGAGCATGATTTTGATAATCCAGGTCTTGAAAGATGCCCGGTTTTCAAATTTTGACAGGTAAAGAAAAGCCTGAATCAGCGTTTCCTGCATCAGATCCTGTGTGTCTTCATGGCTGTAGTTGTAGGATCTGCCGGTTTTATACAGATAAGGATTGTTGCGGCGTATCAATATTTCAAACAACGCCAGTTCACCGTCGAGGATTTTTTCGATGATTTGCAAATCGGTATACTGTTCCGCTCTTTTTACCATAACATTTTTCTTATCCGACAATTTTAGACATGCGTGCCAATGAAAATGCGCCAATCGCCATGACCAGGTCGCGAACCGCAACATCAAGGTAAGTACCGCTCAGCAACAAAGTCAATGCAATGACGGTCAGCCATCCGGCGACAATGTAACCGCCGATGGCAGGTCTTAAAAGTACGATAACTCCGGCGATAATTTCGACCACGCCAACAATCATCATAAATGTCGAAGGAGAAAAAGGCAGCATTTGTACCGTTGCCGGCGCCAGGTAATTTTCCCAGTGCGTCAGCAGGTTCGTGAATTTGTCCAATCCCGCAACAATCGGCACAAGGCCATAAGTGTATTGCAGCAGTTTTAAAATCGGGGCAATTGATGGTTTGTTTTCCATGATTTAAATTTTAGTGAATATGGTTTGTATTCCTATAGAGTACATGAAAAGCAAAAAGGTTACAAAACATTTCTGTAACCTTAATTTTATTTTTTGGGAGCTGTTCCTGCTGTCCGCTGTATCTTTTGCCTTGCTCGCGCCGGCAAAAGGATGCCGCTTCCATCAGGGCTAGGCATTTCGTTTACAATTGAATCTGCCGGTCAATCTGCTGGTCAAGCGAAATAAAAGTTTCCGTTCGCGATACGCCTTCAATCGCCTGGATTTTTGTGTTCAGCAATTGCATCAAATGTTCGTTGTCACGGCAAATGATCTTGATCAGGATTGACCAGTTTCCGGTCGTATAGTGGCATTCCAACACTTCAGGAATTTTCCTAAGCTCCTTTACGGCTTCAAAATTGCTTGCGGCTTTGTCGAGATAAATGCCGACGAAAGCCATCGTCGTATAACCTAAAACCTTATTGTTGACCGTAAATTTTGAGCCGGAAATCACGCCTGCGGTTTCGAGTTTTCGCAGCCTTTGGTGAATTGCCGCACCCGAAATCCCGATTTTGTTCCCAATTTGCAGGATGGGTTTTCGAGCATCTTCCATCAGGTAACGCAGGATTTCCTTGTCGATGCCGTCGATTTCTATTTGGAGGGAATTGATTTTCATATGTTCCGAATTTAAACCGAATTTACAGTTTTAATTTGGAAATGAAAGTAATATTGAAAAATTAGCCGCGAATTCACGAATTATTAGAGTCAATTCGTGAATTCGTGACAAAGCCTAGCCCTGATAAAGGCGAAAGCAGGAACCATGCTCCTAAAAACTACAACAAACCAGTAACCTTATCCGGATTGTACCCGAAATAATGTGTTTCCTTTTCGTTGAAAATCACGCCATATTCCTCGAGCTCCTTGAGGATTGGCATGTAAACCTCTTTGTTGATCGGCAATTGTACGCCAGGCGTTTTGATGTTTCCGTTCAGGATTTGCAACGTCGCCATCGCAACAGGCAGCCCAACGGTTTTTGCCATCGCGGTATAGGTTTGGTCGTCGCCGGTGCAGACCATTTTCGAATCGATTTGCTTTTGTACGCCGCCAATTTCGTAACCGAATTTGTGGTACATCACGATCATATCCTTGTCGTCTGGCTGTAAAGTCCAGTTGTCGGTCAGGATTTTTTCAAGGATTTGTGCCGGTGTCGCATGTGGCAAACCGACAATCTTATTCGGATTGAAAATGTCGAGTTCGACCAATTTGTCCCACATGATATCATCTTGTTCGATGCCCAATTGCAGGCGCAGTTTGATTTCAACAGAATCCGTCGGGTGATAGGGCAAAAACAAATTCGTGAATTCGCGGTAACTGATCGTATCGGAATTGTCAATCACATATGTGTCGTCAGTCATGCCCAGTTGTACGAACATATTCCACGCTTTGGAATAACCCACGCGGCGAATCGTTCCTCTATATAAAGTTAAAATATCATCGAGCCCGTAAACGCTTCTGTATTTGAGTGAATCGCGGTTCGCATAACCTTCAAATCTGCCATAACCTTCCACTTCCAGAAACTCGGTACGGCGGAATAATTTGTGATACGGAATATATTTATAAGTGCCTTCCTGGATGAATTTGGCCGCGCCGCCTTGTCCGGCAAGTACGACATTTCTCGGCGCCCAGGTGAATTTGTAATTCCACAGATTGTTGTCGGATTCCGGTGCGACCAATCCGCCGCAAAAAGATTCGAACAAAATCATCTTGCCGCCTTTGTCGCGGATTTCATCAATGACTTTCATCGCGCTCATGTGGTCGATTCCGGGATCAAGCCCGATTTCATTCATGAAAATCAGGTTGTTTTCTTTAGCGGCAGCATCTAAACTTTGCATCGCATCGCTGACATAAGAAGCCGTGACCATGTGCTTTTTGTAGGCAATGCAGTCCTTGGCGACTTCAATATGCAGATGCGCAGGGAGCATCGAAATGACGATATCGGCTTTTTCGATCTCCGACTTGCGTTGGGCTGCATCAAAAATGTCCAATGCGATTGCGGTCGCGTTTGGATGTTGGTTGGTTTTTTTCTGCGCAAGTTCCAATGACAGGTCGCCAATGGTCACGTGAAGATTTTCCGCATATGATTTCCCCAAAAGATAACTGATTAGGGAAGAAGCCGAACGTCCGGCGCCGATGATCAGGATGTTTCTCATGCTTATATTATTCGAGGCCATCGAGTTCTTCAAGGTCTTTTTTGGCTTCTTTTTCGGATTCTATTTTTTTCTGTTCGAATTGCTTGTCGACTTCGACTTCGTCTTTGATGAAGACTTCTTTTCCAATAACGCCTGCCAAAGACAAAGCGGCAATAATCAGGACGACTTTCGGGACTCTTTTCTGGTCTTCAGCCGACATTTTGAACGCGATGAACCCAAAGATGAGCGCCAATCCAATCGGCAAAAGCCCTAAAGTGCCCAATGGCAAAAAAACGAATACGACGCCAATAACGGCAAATACGGCTGCTAATACTATAATTAATTTTCTCATGATCATTGGATTAAATGCCCGAAGCGGATTTTAGTGTCAGTTGTCCGGTGCCAACAGGAATGCTGAATTTGATCAACGCCGGAATTTTCGCCGCATCGGCAGTCAGCCAGATGAGGTTTTTGTCCTTGCCTTTCAATGCGTCGGTTTTGGCGGAAATGGATACTTTATAGCATTCTTTTTTGCCGAGGTTTCCGGCGTTGGCAGTTTCGCGGCCCATATATTTCACGACGACAGGGATTTCCTTTTCGTCAAAGACGATGATGAAGCTTTTGGTCTGGCCGATTGCGAATTTGCTGAAATCGACCGTTCTTAATTTATACAATATCGACACGACATCCTGTGTAGAACCGCCAACCGCAAACGTTTTTCTCGTTTCCGGCTTGTTCTTTTTCTTGACCGTACTGTTGATGGTTTTGCCGTCAGGCTTGAAAATGTATTTTTCCTTTTTGGTATAACCGCCTTCGTACATGTCGCGTTTGTACATGACTGGCTTCAGGGTTGCTGGATTCACATACGATTCATACAAATCCCTGATTTTGAAAAATGAATCCCATTTAGTGAATGTTTCGGCCTGGCAGCTCAAGTGCAATAACGTACTTTTGGAAGTTGTCACGGTATTGGTTTCCATGGTCACCTGTGCGAGTTGTGTCATCAGCCCGGCCATATTATAAGACGCAGCATATACGAATTTCTCATTGGCCTTGATTTGCGAAAAGCCTGGACTGAAAACCAGCAGCATGCAAATGGTAAAAAGCGATTTTCTCATTTTTCTGAAATTTCAGCAAATGTACTATTATTTTTCACGGAGCACAAAAACAGTTCAATGCTTCGCCATTCGATTCAGAACTGTATTTTTGTACAAATTATTTTAAGATGGACAGAAAAATCATTGCCACGGCGGCGTTCTTCGGAATGACTGCGGTTATATTGGGCGCTTTCGGTGCGCACTCGTTGAAAAAAGTGTTGGATGTACAGCAGCTCGTGGCTTTTGAAACGGGCGTGCGATACCAAATGTATCATGCTTTTTTATTGTTGTTTGTTGGCTTGAGCCAAAGTGTTGCCAACAGAACAAAGGCGATCATTTATTGGCTCACCGTAATCGGGATTGTCTTTTTTTCGGGCTCGGTTTATTTGTTGGCGACCAATAACCTGAACCACCTGAATCCAAAAATCATTGGCCCGATCACTCCCATTGGCGGATTGCTGCTGATTGTCGCTTGGTTCTTACTATTCATCGATTTTATCAAGAAAAAATCATAAAATTCGGGTAAAAAAGGCGTAACTGAAATTTAATTTTTACTTTTGCTTTCTTTTTAAACACAACAAAAGCACAATTTTATGGATAATAACGCCTTGATTACGAAATCGATTTCGTTGGAAAGCTTAGGAATCAGAAATGCAAATGTCCACTACCAGTTATCTCCGGACGAACTTCACAACATCACCATACAATCAGGCCAAGGCGTAGAATCTTCTACAGGAGCGCTTGCCATCAATACAGGAGAATTTACAGGCCGTTCGCCACAAGACCGTTTTATCGTAAAAGACAACATCACAAGGGAAAAAGTCTGGTGGGGAAAAGTAAATATCCCATTCGAACCGGCTGCTTTTGACGCTTTATATGATAAAGTCATGGATTATTTGTCGGGCAAGGAAGTCTATGCACGCGACAGTTATGTTTGTGCTGACGACAACTACCGCCTGAACGTTCGCGTCGTCACAGAAACCGCATGGTCAAACCTGTTCTGCTACAATATGTTTTTAAGGCCAAAATCTTCTGAATTGGAAAATTTTACGCCGGATTGGCATGTCATCTGTGCGCCGGGCTTTAAGGCCGATCCAATGGTAGACGGAACAAGACAATCCAATTTCGCCATCCTGAATTTCACTAAAAAAATCGCCATCATCGGCGGAACCGGTTATACGGGGGAAATGAAAAAAGGGATTTTCTCTGCTTTGAATTTCATCCTTCCGGTCGATAAAAATGCGTTGCCGATGCATTGCAGCGCCAATGTTGGCGACAACGGCGATACTGCGATTTTCTTCGGATTGTCGGGAACCGGAAAAACAACTTTGTCTGCCGATCCAAAACGAAAATTAATCGGTGACGATGAGCACGGTTGGACCAGCGAAAACACGGTTTTTAATTTTGAAGGCGGTTGTTATGCAAAAGTCATCAACCTGACCGAAGAAAACGAACCGGATATTTTCCGTGCCATTAAAAAAGGCGCCATTCTCGAAAATGTCGTGTTCAAAAAAGGCACGAATGAAGTTGATTTTGAAGATGTGTCCATTACGCCAAACACACGCGTCAGTTATCCAATTGATTTTATAGACAATATCCAGCCGGGTTCAATCGGCAAAAATCCAAAAAATATATTCATGCTGACCGCGGATTCTTTCGGGATTCTGCCTCCGATCGCAAGGCTGACTCCAGGCCAGGCAGCATACCATTTCATTTCAGGCTATACTGCGAAAGTCGCGGGAACTGAAGCCGGAGTGACAGAACCACAGCCGAATTTCTCGGCTTGTTTCGGCGCGCCTTTCATGCCTTTGCACCCGACAAAGTATGCGGAAATGCTGAGCAAGAAAATGAAGGATGCCAATGTAAAAGTCTGGTTGATCAACACAGGTTGGACGGGCGGCCCTTATGGCGTCGGACACAGGATGAAGTTGAAATACACGCGCGCGATGATTACAGCGGCGCTAAATGGCGAACTGGACAACGTAGAATACAAAGACCATGTGGTTTTTGGGATTGCCAAACCGCAATCTTGCCCGAATGTGCCGTCTGAAATCATGAATCCGAGAGATACATGGGAAGACAAGGATTTGTATGATGTGAAAGCCAAAGAGCTCGCGCAAAAATTCAAAGACAATTTTGCAAAATTTGAGGAGTTCGCTAACGAAGAAATCATGGCTGGCGCACCAAAAGCATAAATACATTATTAATTCAAGAAAAAAGAGCTGCCCAATTTGAGCAGCTCTTTTTTTATAGCGTAGTTTTTATACCATTTATTTGTCTTTCGATTCTTTGTTTGCTTTTACGATGTATTTTTCAAGTGCCATGGTCATTGACGGCGCTTCCGGTGATGGCGCCATAATATCGACGCGCAATCCGTGCTCTAAAGCTTCTTTTTGGGTTGTGCTTCCGAAAACGGCGATGCGAGTGTTGTTCTGCTCGAAATCAGGGAAATTCATAAACAGTGATTTGATTCCCGTCGGACTGAAAAAAGCCAGGACGTCATAATAGACGTCGGCCAGATCAGAAAGGTCGCTCATCACGGTTTTATAGAATGTCGCTTGTGTCCAATCCACTTTGAGGTTATTCAGCGTAATCGGCGCTTCTACGTTCAATTGGTCTGAAGCCGGCAAAAGGAATTTTTCGTCTTTGTATTTTTTGATCAGCGGTGTCATGTCGGCAAAATCTTTCTGGCCTACATAAATCTTGCGTTTTCTATACACGACATATTTCTGGAGATAATAGGCAATAGCTTCCGATTGGCAAAAATATTTCAGTCCTTCCGGCACTTTGTATCGCATTTCTTCGGCTACCCTGAAAAAGTGGTCAACGGCATTTTTACTGGTCAGTATAATCGCAGTATAATGGCTGATGTCAATTTTTTGTAACCGGATGTCTTTCGCATTAACGCCCTCGACATGGATAAAAGGCCTGAAATCAATTTTAACTTTATATTTCTGCTGGAGCTCAAAGTAAGGTGAATTTTCTACTTTAGGCTCGGGCTGTGACACCAAAATTGTTTTCACTTTCATATTTGGACAGTTCTAATGTACTAACTTTTTGTAAACCAATAATACATAAAATAGTAGGGCGCTATTTCAAGAGCGCAAAGATATAAAATAAAATAAAACAACTTGCCGGCAATGAAGTTTTGGTAATTCTTCAAAGAAAGAAGGTAAGTTAACAGGTTAATTATCAATATTGCAGCAATAAATATAAAAAACAGCAATTCTGAGGTGTTGCCGGTGTAAAACAGGATAATGTTAACAGGAAGTAAAACCATTCCGATGTAGGTTCTGTAGCTTACTTTGCGCAAATTGAACTGTTCTGTGAATTCTTCGATATTAAAGGCGGTTGCGATGATTTTGTCAATCAGGAATTTACACAGGATAAAAGCGCCGAGCAAAGTAAAAATCCGGATGTAAAGCACCCAGTCGGTTTTTGAGGCATATCCGAAATGGCTCAACAGCAATTGGATGAAAAATGACAGTGAAATGACCTGGACAAAAAACAGCATAATCGTGAATCCGCTCATCAAATGGCTGCTGTCCTTATAGACTTTCACATATTTGTCGGAAACGACCAAACGCACGAAATCGGCGAACCTTTTCTCAAAAACGGCGCGCGTCACGGCGACCAAAGCAAAGGACAAGACAAACAAAGCTGTTGCCCAGTCTGTGGTTTCCACCATTCTCGGATGTAGTAATTGCTCTGTCATAACGGTGCAAAATTAATGAATTTTCATGCTTGAGGTGTTTGCGCGGCTGTTTTTTATTGCCTAATATTTTGTCACTTAATATTTACAGGAATACGACCTTCCGGGCAAGTGCTTATTTATTATAATTTTATTATGAAACCGAGACCGTAAAAAGTTTATTTTTGCTGCAAATCCAATGGACAAACATGAGCGAGTGTATTGTTATAATTCCAACCTATAACGAAATTGAAAATATAGAAACCATCATCCGAAAAGTCTTTTCGCTCCAAAAGTCATTTCATGTCCTGGTTGTTGACGACAATTCTCCCGACAATACCGCAAATGTGGTTATCGGGCTGATGCGCGAATTTGAAGGGCGTTTGTTCCTCGAAAAAAGACACAAAAAAGCCGGACTTGGAACGGCCTATGTCCACGGTTTTAAATGGGCATTGTCACACGGATATGAATATATTTTTGAAATGGACGCCGATTTTTCTCACAATCCGGAGGATTTAGAAAAACTTTTCAATGTTTGTCATTCCGAAAAAGGCGACGTTGCCATCGGATCGCGATATGTCACCGGAGTGAATGTGGTCAACTGGCCGCTGAACAGGGTTTTGATGTCGTATTTCGCATCCGTTTATGTCAAATGGATTACCGGAATGAAAATCCACGATGCGACTGCCGGATTCATGTGCTATAAAAGGGAAGTGCTCGAAGCCATCAACCTGGACAGGGTTAAATTTATTGGTTATGCTTTCCAAATTGAGATGAAATACAGGGCTTTTGCCAACAATTTCAGGGTCGTTGAAGTCCCGATTATTTTCACCGACCGCACAAAAGGCGAATCAAAAATGAGCAATGCAATCATTAAGGAAGCCGTTTTTGGTGTGATATCATTAAGAATTAGAAAGTTATTTAACAGGTTATAAAAGCGTACGATGAACAGAGTGTTAATCAAAAATGCCAAAATTGTCAACGAAGGAGTCATTTTTGAAGGCGATGTTTTAATAGAGAATGAGTTTATCGTTGAGATTGCCGAAAGCATCAGCGCCAAAACCGCCAATTCCAAAATCATCGATGCCGAAGGGAATTACCTTATTCCTGGTGCAATCGACGACCAGGTGCATTTCCGCGAACCCGGACTGACGCACAAAGGCGATATCGAATCTGAATCGCGGGCTGCCGTTGCCGGCGGAATCACGTCATTCATAGAACAGCCCAATACGGTTCCGAATGCGGTTACCCAGGAAATCCTGGAAGAAAAATACAAGATTGCTGCCGAGAAATCGTTTGCCAATTATTCATTTATGATGGGTGCGACGAATGACAATCTCGACGAAGTCCTGAAAACCAACCCGAAGAATGTCGCCGGAATCAAGATTTTTCTCGGCTCTTCGACGGGGAATATGCTTGTTGATAACGAAGCCGTACTCGAAAAGATTTTCAGCAGTACGCCAATGTTGATCGCAGTGCATTGTGAAGACGAAGCGACCATCAAAGCCAATCTTGAAAAATATATTGAAGAATACGGAGAAAATGTTCCGGTGGAATGCCATCCGCTGATCCGCAGTGCGGAAGCCTGTTATATTTCTTCGTCAAAAGCCGTGGCATTAGCCAAAAAAACCGGCGCAAGATTACATGTTTTCCATTTGTCGACAGCGAAGGAAATGGAATTGTTCACGAACAAAATTCCATTGGAAGACAAAAAAATCACCGCCGAGGTCTGTATCCACCATTTGTGGTTTTCCGACGAAGACTACAAAACCAAAGGCAATCTCATCAAATGGAATCCAGCGGTAAAATCGGCTGAAGACCGCGCTGCGCTGTGGGAAGCTTTGCTCGACGACCGCATTGATGTCATCGCGACCGACCACGCGCCGCATACGCTTGAAGAAAAACAACAGCCGTATTTAAAAGCGCCATCCGGCGGACCATTGGTCCAACATGCCGTTGTCGCGATGTTTGAAGCACACCACCAAGGCAAGATCTCGATTGAGAAAATCGTCGAGAAAATGGCGCACAATCCCGCAAAAATCTTCAAGATCGAAAAGCGCGGATTCATCAAGGAAGGCTATTATGCCGATTTGGCGATTGTCAATACCGGACTGCCATGGAATGTCAAAAAGGAAAACATTTTATACAAATGCGGCTGGTCGCCATTTGAAGAATACAATTTTAAATCGAGAATTACGCATACCTTTGTCAATGGTGAACTGGTGTACCAGAATTTCAAAGTGAAAGACATCCGCAAAGGCAAGCGCCTTCTTTTTGACCGATAAGATATGAGAAGAATCACTGCATTTTTAATGATCGTATTTTTGGCGGCCTGTGCAAAACCAGCAGTCGAAAAACCGGATAATTTGATTGACGAAGGAAAAATGGTCGACATCATGTATGACCTTTCCCTGTTGGAATCGATAAAGTCCCAAAAGCCGATTTCATTCGAAACGAACCATATCAACCCAAGCACTTACATCTACAAAAAGTATAAGATTGACAGCCTGCAATTTGCCAAAAGCAGCCAGTATTATGCGACCGATCTCGAGAAATACAAAGCGATGTATGACAAAGTCGCGAAAAGGATTGAAGCCAAGAAGTTTTCAGTTGATTCCATCATTGTGAAAAAAGGCGGCAAAGTGCCAACTGCAAATCCCGATACGCCGCAGGTCCAGTAGGTTTAGAAATGCATCAGGCGGGCGATTTCCTCAACCGCAGTTTCAACCCCAATAAATTCATAGCCGAGCACTGACTTGACCTTGTCATTCGAATACACGTTTTTCGTATGCAGCGTTCTCGCGTCGTCTCTTGAAATTTTTCTTTTCTGCCCAAACACGTTTGCCAATACCCAGTCGATTCGCCATGCGATCGAAGTCATCCACGGTGTTGCAGCTACCGAAGGCCTGCGTTTTTTCATCGCATCGGCGACCAATGAAAATATTTTTCGGTAAGAGAGCGTTTCCGATGCCAGTATAAAACGTTCGCCATTGATGTTGCTTTCCATCAGCAATCGCATGATTTTTACGACATCGATGACCGAGACAAAAGCCATTGTGCCATTGGTATAAAACTGCTGTCCTTTGCCGATCAGCACAAACAGTTGGCTGCTGCCGGTTTCCCATAAGGGCGGCCCAAGAATAATCCCGGGATTGACAATTACTACATTCAAACCTTCCTGCTGTCCGCGGAAAATCTCCATTTCGGCGCCATATTTTGAAATGCCGTAATCGCTATGCGGTTTTTCGGGATTCCATTCGGTTTCTTCTGTGACTACAGCTTCGTTGTCTTTTGGGTTTCCAAGTGCTGCGGCCGAACTGACATGGCACAGTTTCCTGACTTCGTGCCTGAGGCACAGGTTGACGATATTCGCCGTACCTTCAATGTTGGTCTTGCGCAGTTTTTCCTCATCATTCGGGTCAAAAGAAATCAGCGCAGCACAATGGTAAACAAAATCGACATTTTCAAATGCAGTTTCAAATGCGGGAATATCGTTGATGTCAGCATGGACCCATTCGATTTTTTCAAACAGCTCCGGTTTTCGGTACAACGCAAAGACCTGTTTGGTTTTAGCGATGTGCGCCCTGTTTCGATACGTGCCACGAACCGATTTTGCCCCATTTTCCAATAAGTGAAGTGCGAGATGCGAGCCTGTCAATCCTGTTGCGCCGGTGATTAGAATCATGGTTCAAAGATAAGGGATTTTTCGATTTACTTCGTCAGTTCGCTTTGCTCGTGTGGGCGTGACCACAAGGGTCAGGCTTTCCGCTACAATCTTTTTTTTCGTGCCTCAAAAAAGGATATGCGCTTCAATCCTTCACGCGACCTTGTTACGCCTTAACCCGCGTTAGGGATAGAGGCAGGCACCGCGTGCAGCCGAAAGCCCGGCCGAAGGCAACGCCCATATTTTAAATTGCAACTTTACGACTTTGGAACTTTGCAACTATAAGTTATCTTTGCGACCAAATCAGAACAAAAAATGAAGAATTTAGTCGAAGAATTGCGTTGGAGAGGTTTGTATCACGATGCGATGCCAGGAACGGAAGAACAGCTTTTAAAGGAAGCGACAACCGCATATATTGGTTTTGACCCGACCGCCGATTCGCTTCATATCGGCAGCATGGTGCAGATTATTTTGCTGTGCCATTTGCGCAATTTCGGTCACAAACCGGTGGCTTTGGTTGGCGGTGCGACAGGCATGATTGGCGATCCTTCGGGGAAATCGGATGAGCGCAATTTGCTCAACGAAGAACAGCTGGCCATCAATGTTTCGGGCATCAAGCGCGTGCTTTCGCGATTTTTGGATTTCAATGCAACGGATAAAAATGCGCCACTGATGGTCAATAATTACGACTGGATGAAGGGTTTTACGTTTATTGATTTTGCGCGTGAAGTTGGCAAAAGGATAACCGTCAATTACATGATGGCGAAAGATTCGGTCAAGAAGCGTTTGAGCGGCGAAGGCGAAGGCATGTCGTTTACGGAATTCACCTACCAATTGATACAAGGCTATGATTTTTATCATTTGCACAAGCATTATAACTGTGTGCTGCAAATGGGCGGTTCTGACCAATGGGGAAACATCACGACCGGAACAGAACTCGTGCGCAGGATGAACCCAAATACCGACGCCAAAGCTTTTGCATTGACGACGCCGTTGATTACGAAATCCGACGGTTCGAAATTCGGGAAATCGGAAGGCGGGAATATCTGGCTGGATGCCAATAAGACTTCGGTGTATAAATTCTACCAGTTTTGGCTGAATACCACCGATGCCGATGCCGAAAAATACATCAGGATTTTTACTTTTTTGGACAAGGATATTATTGACGGGTTGATTTTGGAACATGCCGAAGCGCCGCATTTGAGGATTTTGCAAAAAAAGCTGGCTGAGGAAATTACGACTTTCGTTCATGGTGCAGCAGAATTGGAAAAAGCAATTAAAGCTTCGAATATACTGTTTGGGAATTCGACCGCAGATGATTTGAAATCATTGGATTCTGAAACTTTCCTCGATATTTTTGA
>Ga0193753_10001240_pt1 | contig 22193 bp, 13 predicted proteins | sample H1c2metaG_FD_144925 | JGI IMG/M metagenome (GOLD analysis project Ga0193753, IMG submission 144925) | Soil microbial communities from a riparian zone of the East river system, Colorado, United States - H1c2 | ecosystem: Environmental > Terrestrial > Soil > Riparian zone | place: USA: East... | reverse complement strand
AAACCTTCGAGTTCGCCGACGATCCGCGGCTCAAGCTCTACGTGCTGGTCTGCGGCGGCGCCAACGGCGGCACCGGCGCCGCGGACATCCACGGTCCATCGATCTTCCTCGGCGGAGAAGGCGAAGGCGGAACCACGAACTTCCAAGGCGACTACGCGGAAGTCACCAAGGCGCCGTCAGTCTTCGTGACCAAGACCAGCACCGATCACATCGCCTGCGCTCGAAACAACCTCGCACCGTGGGTTGCGTTCATGCGCTGGAACTTCTGCGGCGAAGAGAAGTACAAGGCCGAGTTCATGCCGGATGGCACGTACTGCAAGGCCCCGTGGCTGGCCTGCAAGACGAAGGGCTTGATGTAGCTTCCTGCGTGCGCAGACCTCGCGTCTCTTCCACCACGCGGAGGGACGCGGGATGACTCTGTGTTGAAGTAGCGAGGACTCGAACGAAGGTCGGCGCGCATGTCGCGCTCGACCTTCGTGCGTTTTAACCGCTAACACGCAGTAGGTTCAGCGTGATTGTTCGATCGCGATTCAGCCTCAGTGTTAGGCGACACGGGCGTCCGAGGTCCATAGATTGGCCGCTGACGGACAATGCCAACGCGCGACATTGTGACCAACTCACGAAAGCAAGGCCCGCTGTTGGGCGGAGCGAACGTGGAGTACGACGCATGATGTTGGGTTGGGCAACTGCACTGGAATTCGGAACTCGAACACGCAGTTACTTCGCATTCGCACTTGGCACGCTCTGCGCCATCGCCTGCACAGGTTGCGGGAGCGACGCAAACGCAACGAACGCGAATGCGTCGGCGGGACAGACACCACCCAGCTCGGTACCAGCGGAGAATCCGAACGGGAACGCAGGCGCGGGTGCTGTGGCAGCCGGCAATGCGGGTGTTAGCACGACGGCTGGTGGCACGAGCGCGGGTGCGAGCGGCGCGGCTGCTGGAGCGGCAGCGGCCGGCAGCTCGGGTGTTGTGGCGGGTAACGCCGCGGGCGCCGGCGCTGCGGGGAACGCGGGCAACGCAGCGGGTTCCGGCCCCAGCGTCGCAACGAACCCGGGTGTTCCTCCGGAGGTCGCGCAGTCGCTGCGTGAGTGGCCCCTACCCGGTCGCGACTACAACAACTCGCGCTACACGCGGGATTCACCCCTTACCAGTGCCAACGTCAGCACACTCAAAGAGGCGTGGCGTGTCGAGCTGTCAGGTTTCGTCATCGCCTATGGAATGTGCTCCACCGTGCCCATCATCGCTGGAGGGACCGTATACATCGAGGACACGTACAGCTCGGTCCGCGCCATCGAGCTTGCAAGTGGCCGCGTCAAGTGGACTGTGCAGGATACCAACCTGAACCCCGGCCCCAATGGTGTCGCAGTGGGCTGGGGGAAAGTCTTTGCGATCCGCGGCTCGGACTCCGTGGTTGCGTACGATGCTGCAACCGGCAAAGAGCTCTGGGCCAAGCGCGTCGTCGACACTGCGACGGCTGGCATCGACATTCAACCGACAGTCTTCAGCGACCAAGTGTTCGTGAGCACGGTGCCGATCAGTACGAATGGCATCTACACGGGCGGAGATCGCGGGATTCTCAAAGCACTGGATCAGAAGACTGGCGACGAACGCTGGCGCTTCGACACGATCCAATCCCCCGACTTCTGGAGCAACAACAGCGTGAACTCCGGTGGCGGGGCCTGGTACCCACCGTCGATCGACATCGACAGCGGACGCGTATTTTGGGCGGTCGCGAATCCGGCACCCTTCCCTGGGACTCCTCAGTTCCCTAACGGTTCAAGTCGTCCTGGCGACAACTTGTACACTGACTCGACGCTCGCCCTCGATGTGCGCAGTGGTGCTTACCAGTGGCACCACCAAACGATCCAACACGACCTGTTTGATCGCGACCTCCTCCACACGATGCTAACAGAAGTGGCTGGCGTGCCGATTGTTGTTAGTACGGGCAAAGAGGGTCGCGTCTGGGCCAATCGGCGCGACAATGGTGAGGTGCTCTGGGGACCGGTGGAGGTCGGCATGCATATGAACGATCACCTCACGGAGCTAACTGCTACAACCCGGGTGTTGCCCGGTTCGTTCGGCGGAGTTCTTACGCCACCGGCGCTCGCCGAAGGTGTCGTCTATGTTGCGATGTTGAACGCGCCCACGACGTATTCGGCGAATCAAACGGCTTACTTCGGTAGCGAAGTCGGCACGATGAACGGCGACTTGGTCGCGATCGACGTGGCGACGGGTAAAATCCTGTGGAACACGACGGTCGAAGGTGATCCAACTGGCGGTGCGACTGTCGTGAACGACTTGGTCATCACGGCAACGTTTCAGGGCAACGTCATCGCGTACCAGCGCGAAACCGGCAAGGAAGTGTGGCGTTGGAAAGCACCGGGCGGCATCAACTCGTGGATGTCGGTCTCGGGTGACACGCTCGTAATACCGGTTGGATCGGCGAGTCCTGCGGTCGTCGTTGCGCTGCGACTCAGCGGCACAAATACGATGCCTGGCTCGGCGGGTGCGGGCGGCGCGACTGCGGGAAGCGGAGCTGCGGGCAACTCCGCACCCGCGGGCAATCCCAATTCTTTCTCAGCGATCTACACACAAATCATGGCGCAGAAGTGCGCCGGCTCGGTCTGCCATAGTGGCACCGCGACAGGTGGAAGTCTGAGTCTCCAGGCAGGCAACGCCAGTGCGGTGCGAAGCTCGTTGATCAATCGGCCAGCGAGCGCCTCGGAGTGCGCGACATCGGGCTTGTCGTTGGTTGTACCGGGTAGCCCGGACATGAGCCTGCTGTATCGGAAGCTTACGGATATGCCTCCATGCGGGTCTCGGATGCCGCCCACTGGGGCGCTCACTGCGGAAGAGATCGGCCGAGTCCGTACGTGGATCGCAAACGGAGCGCTCGACGATTGAGAGCTGCCGTTTAGTAGCTGTCACCCTCACTCAACACCAGCATCCTCTGTCACGGGTGCTGGTGGCGGAACGACTGAGCAGACGTTTTGCATCGCGGTGACTCCAATGCCACCGGCCAGACCACAGGTGTAACCCTCGCGGCAATCGGCCGCGTCGGCGCAGGCTTTGTAACAAGTCCCAGTCGCACCCAGGATGCTGGCGAACGCGGCACCCAGCCCTCCCACGCATGTGCCACCTGAACCGCAGTCTGTGTTGTCGATGCAGGCCAGCGAGCAATAGCCACCGGGTGCAACAGAATTGCCGACTTGCGGTGCGCACGACATTGCAGCACCGCCGCAATCCACGTCTGCGTTGCATGCGCTTCCGACGACGTCCGCTGGTAGCGGCGCCGCACCCGGACTGCACTGCATCAAGGCGCCATTGGCTCGGCAGCGATATCCCGCGCGGCAGTCGGTGTCAGATCCACAACTCAGATAGCAAGTGCCGGCACCACCCGTGAGTGGCAGCGTGCACGATCCGTTCGCTCCGCAATCCGAATTCTCCAAACACATGCCGGTGCAATAGCCGTCTGGATACACCGTCGTTCCGCTGCCGGTCTGACAACGACCCTCTCCGCAGTCGGCCGCTTCTGCGCAGGGCGATCCGACGATCCCATCCGCGAGCTTGTTGGTTGCCGGGATCGGCTCGCATCCACTCGCGCCGAGCAGACCGCCGGTTGGATCCTGGGTGCCGGCATCTCCGGTCACTGCCATTCCGAGCGCGTTGACGCATCGATATCCGTCGCGGCAGTCGCTGGCAGTGCTACAGCTCTTCAAACAACGGCCCGGCGTCGCGCCGATGCCGCCGATACCAGCAAACGCGCCGGAGCATGCGCCTCCTTCACCGCAATCGGCGTTCGTCATACAGGCGGCAGAGCAGTAACCGCCCGGAGCTTCCATCATCACGCCGCCAAACGAGCCCTGCACAATCAGCAGGCACATGCCGTTTCCGCAGTCCTTGTCTTCATCGCATGCCTTGCCTGCAGTTTTGTCAGGCAGCGGCTCGATCGGAGCAGCGCCGCCAGTGCCGCCTCCGCCTTTGCCTCCTCCGCCGCCACGCCCGGCGCGGTTGGTCTGCCCCGCATCACTGCCACCATCATCATCGTCGCCACACGCGAATGCGCCTAACAGTGCAACCGCTATCAATGCAGTAGCTAAGACGCGATTCGCCACCGTGGCGAATGCAGGTTCACGCATCGATGACCTGCAGGGACGTGCCCGGCGGCCTGATCGGTCCGTTACTCGAGCTAACATGGAGCCTCCGTGCGATTGCCATGCCGCCATGTCCTCGAACACGGTGTGTTTACGACGCGTCTCCGAAGAAACGTTCGAAATCAGCGTGGCGTCACATGGCGACCGGCTTCGCCCGGTCGTGCCCGCTCACCGGCGGCGCCCGCCTGGGGCGCTCCCTGCGAACGAGGTCGACCAAGTGCGGATGGGACCGGAAGCGGAGCGCTGGCCGATTGAGAGCTGCTGCTAGGCGACGCCGGCGGCGTTAACGAACAACGGCTCGCGACAATCAAGTCGCGAGCCGCTGTTCAGGTCACAAAGATCTTGCAGCTGTTAGCTGCGGGAGAACACTTCCCAGCTGCTCACTGCAAGCAGGTGTTGGGTCCGTGGATCAGCGTGCCGATCGGGTTGCCGTTCGTCAGCGATAGCTTCGGGTAGTAGAGCGTGAACAGGTAGCACATCTCGTCGTTCGTCCCTTCGCCGAAGCTCGCCGGCGCGTTGTACTTGCACGTCGTCTTGATGCTGTCACCCGGCATGAGGAGCGTGCCCTCTGGATACGAGTGCTGAAACGCGAAATCGAACGGCGCGTCGTGGAGCATTTCCTTCTTGCCGCCGGCGCGCGTGATCTCGGCGGACATATAGATGCCCTTCGTATGCATGTGCGGCGTGACAGCGAGGATGTGAATCGGCTCCGTGCTCGTAGGCGCGCAGACGCCACTCGCCGCGGTGCCCGAGATAGCATCGGTGCCTAGCCACGACAAACTCGCGACGTTCTTGGGCGCAGTCGACGTCACACAGACTTCGACTCCCGAGTTGTCCGGCGCTGCAGCGCCCGTCGTGTTGTTGTGATGTGTCTCGAGCGTATAGGCGACCGTACCGGGCATCTCGATACCGACATCAGAGTCGAGATAGAGATCCGAACCGCCGGGAGCCCACCCGTGCACGAGCTCGCCGTCGGGATGTGCGCCGATCGAAGGCCCGACACTGTCCGCCGCAGCCGCCGCGTTCTTGTAGAGAAGCCAGTGGTGGATGACATCCGCGTTGCCAGCCAACACGCGGTATGAACGTGAGTACATCATGCCCGTCCACGGCGCCTTGAATATGAAGTTCGTGTACTGATCCGGCTTCGTCGACACCGAATACGGCGTCGTGTTGTTGCCGGCCGCATGCGCACGGAACTCGTAGCACTTCATCAGCGGGTCGTTGTATTCGATCTTGGTGGTGCTCGAACCGCCGCCGGCTGACGGTGGTGGCGTTCCACCAGTCGTCGGTGGCGGTGCCGCTGCACCCGCCGCCGACGGCTGCGGCGACGCGCCCTTCGCCGTGATCGCGCACGACGGAGTGACTGCGATCGCACCCGCAGCGACCCAGTCGTTGAATGCCTTGAGGCCCACGGCTGGAATCGCCGCGCCCGACGCAGGCGGCATACGCAGCTTGATGTCAGCCGCATTGATGCGATCGGGGATCACCTGAAAGACCTTGCGCGCCGGCTGAGTCTTGCTCGCCGCCATGAAGTCTGCGTGCGCCATGAGTGGCATCGGCGCTTGGAACTTCACAGGGCTCGAGTGACAGGTCGTGCAGTTCTCACTTACGACTGCGGCAACGTCACACGGTACTCCCGGCACATTCAGCGCGCCGGCGGGCAAAGTCGTTACAGGCGTCACAGGCGCAGTCGCCGCCGGGATACCACTGCCTGCTGCACCAAATGGTGCCACGGCATTCGAGCCGGCAACGGCGCCGACGGGAGACAGCGTGGTCGGTACCGAGACGCTCGGGGGTGTTGGTTGTTCGGAATCGGCTCCACAGCCGGGAAGTACACTGATCAACATGAGCGACTGACACACGCCAAGCCACGCGACTCTTCTGCTCTGAGCTTCTTGCATCTCTTCACCGCTGCCGTGGTTCGAATATGAATGTGACCCGCGCGACCGACAAAGCTACGAAGCGTTCATCGGCGCGAACGATCAACTGTGTTTTGAATCGCGACGTGCTGGATTGTCAACATATGCTCGCCTTTGATCGACTTGGTTCGTGCACAAGTCGTGTGATCACAGCGTTCGTATTGTCTGAGCAGGACAAACCAGAGCTGCACTGGCAGAGAGAGTTAGAGCGCTGTGAAACGCATCGGTGTTTGCCGGATCCGAGGTTGCATTCGTCGCGCTTCGCCTCTCGAGGCGTGGTCGCGTTCGTACGAAGCATGTGCGCACATCGGCGTAACCATGGCCGAGCCCGCCCGCGCGGATGAGGGCAGCCGTCAGCTGCGAGCGTCGCAGACAGCTCCGCAGCGGGCGCTCTCCTTCAGGGCGCGGCGACTTCGAGGCGCCGCAGCGGACAGCGGCAAGCGAGCACGCGCCTGCCCCGCCATGGCGCCCCTCGAGCCCGGACGACATCGAATATTGGGACAGATTCCCACGCAAGGCTCTGTCCGATCGAGACCTGGGCACACGCAATTCGCCGTGATCATCTCGTCGACGCATGTGGAAGGTGAAGCTCCGGCCGCGCGTTCGGAGGCAGTGTCGGTTGGGGGGCCTGCCCTACCGGTGCCGAGACTCCGGCGGCTCCTTCGCCTGCGGTCGCGGCACCAGCAGCGCCTTCGGATCAAATCAGTGAGGCCTGCCCGCACAACAATTGCCGCACAACTCGCTCCCACTCACAGCGGCGCCGTGGAGCGCTCAAGTGGGAGACGTTCAAAACCTGCCGCAAGCGACGCAGGGATCCCACCAGACACGCGCAGCCAGTAGGAGTTGTCTCAGGCGCGTCGATAGGTTTAGAGCCCGCTCGGTTATGTCACCGGCGTCGAGCGTGGCGCACGCAAGCACCCGATCGGGTTTGCACGCGCGCCACTCCCGCGATCAGTCGAACGCGCGCGCCGCGAGGGCTTGCCGTATGTCGGCGGCTGTCGCCAGCTCGCCACCGGCTTTTCGGATTGCGTCCGCAGCGTGTGAGACCCACTGGCGGTTCGAACGTTCGCTGCCGAGCGGTGCGTCTTCGAGGCCGACACGCACATGCCCGTTGTTTGCGACGACCTCCGGAATCAAGCTCGTGAGATCGACCGAATAACCCGCGATCATCCACGGGGCACCGGGCGCATATTCCGCGAGCAGCGAACGATACGTCGACAGGGCGTAGTCGCGCGGTGGCATGCCGAACGTCATTCCATCGGAGAACATCAAGCGATAGATCGGCGTTCGAAGGTGCGGCGTACGCGCAGCCATTGCAGCTCCGAGCCGCAGAAAGCCTGGTTCGTAGATCGCGTAGGTCGGGTAGAGATCGTGTTTCGCACACAGCGTGAGTCCGGTCCGAATGTCGCTCTCGGGATTCAGATACACCAGGCCCGCGTGCGGATCCGGATTCGCGAGGGCGGCATACGCGGTGATATTCACCGAGCCCGGGTCGACAGCGGCCCATTCGAGCAACTCGCGCTGGGCCAATGTCTCGACGACTGCGTAACGCCGAGGTCCGACTGAGCTCAGCTCGCTCGTGCCTGCGCGTTCGCTCTCGATCGTCGGATACACGATGACGTCGTATTTGGCGCGGATCGCATTGCTCACGCGTGCGAAGGCATCGGCGTCCGCTTTCGGCTTGCCTGATCGTGGGTCGTAGGTGTGAACGTGAATGATCGCGGCGCCTGCGCGCGCGCAGGAAATGCCGTCGTCGATCAGTTCTTCGACCGTGATTGGGATCTTCGGCTGCAGTCGCCGGCCCCAGCTCCCGTTCAACGCCACTTCGAGCCAGACTTTGTGTGCCATCTTCGCCCTGTTTCTGACTCGAAGTGGTGTCACGATGTGTCGATTCTGTCGAGAGCGGCTTTCGGGCCAAACACATTCCGTTTTGTAGAATCGGTCTCGATCCATGACGTCACCCGCTCAACCCACCGCACGTTACTTGCTGCGAACCGAGCTCGAAGGTGTCACGGGCGCGTTCGTGACGATCGACGTGATCCGGGCGTTTACGACCGCCGCGTACGCGTTTGCTGCAGGCGCGCGCGAGATTTACCTAGTCGGTTCGATCGAAGCTGCTCTCGAGTTCAAAGCAGCCCATCCAGGTTCGCTCGCCATGGGTGAAGACCGAGGCGAGCGCCCTGCAGGCTTCGATCTGTCGAACTCGCCTGTACAGGCATCGCGACACGATCTATCGGGTCGAACGCTCGTCCAGCGTACGTCCGCCGGTACGCAGGGAGTGCTCGCCGCGCGGCATGCGACGCGGCAATGGTGTGCGAGTCTGGTGTGCGCGGCGGCGACTGCGCGAGCGCTCCTTGCGAGCGGACTCGGCCCTCCGACGTACGTGATCACGGGTCGCATGCTCGATTCGGAAGGTCGCATGACGCACGACGGCACCGAGGATGAAGTTGTCGCGCGCTACATCGAGAGCTTGAGAATCGGCGCGCCAATCGATGCCGCCCAAGTTGCGCGCGACGTGCTCGAGTCGAGTGCAGCGCGCCGGACGCTGACGCTCGGGGCCGAACATGTGGATCCGGAGGACATCGCGTATGCGGCGCGAGTCGATGCATTCGACTTCGCGATGGAGGTTACCCAGACCACATCCGGTTTGCGGCTGACGACGGCGACGGTTTAGCCAGACGTTTTTTGACGCACTGCCGCGAGCACTGCTCGGCCCGTGCACGCATCGAGGCCGAGCGCGACAGACAAATCTGGACGCGTGGCGATCAGTAGCGTGATCTACTTCACTCGTCAGCGACGCGATGACTGGGCAAGATAGGCGATTGCGTGAAGTGCCGTTCGATCGATGGAACGTCATGCGAGAGCATCCAAGCCAAACCCGGAACGGGACCGCGCCAAAAGCGCTCAGCCTCGCAACCGGCGCCGTCAGTGAAGGCGTCGAACCATCGCGCCAACCACTCACATTCGGCGACGCGCGGTTTCAAATCCTGAGAAAGCTCGGAGAAGGCGGCATGGGCCGCGTCTACGAGGCTTACGATCGACAGCGCAAATGCGGCGTTGCTCTCAAGAGCCTAGTGCGTCGCGATGCGGATGGCGTCTATCTACTCAAGAACGAGTTCAGGTCGCTCGCGGACGTGGTGCACCCCAACATCGTTCGTCTCCATGAGCTCTTCGGTGATGAACGACAGTGGTTCTTCACGATGGAGCTCGTCGACGGCGTTCGCTTCGACGAATGGCTCGGAACACCGCTTTCGGAAGGTACAACCGGGACGTCAACCGGAGGCGCGAAGCTCAATGGAGCTCGACTGCGGGCCGCTTTCGCGCAGCTGGGTGAGGGCATCGCAGCCATCCACGCGGCCGGAAAACTTCACCGTGACCTCAAGCCCAGCAATGTCTTGGTCACAGCGGAAGGTCGCGTCGTCGTGCTCGATTTTGGCCTCGCGATCGAGCCGGCAAGGCGCGGCCAGGCAGATGCGACGGGCGAGTTCAGCATTGTCGGAACGCCAACCTACATCGCACCAGAGCAAGCCGCAGGCGCTCCGGCAACGTCCGCGAGCGATTGTTATGCCATCGGCGTGATGCTGTTCGAAGCCCTGACCGGTCGATTGCCATTTCTCGGTCAGGCACACGAAGTGCTCCTGAGAAAGCAGCTACGGGCCGCGCCGAGTCTCAGGCTGGCGCGCGTCCCCAGTGATCTCGCTGGCCTCTGCGATTCGCTGCTCGCTCGGGATCCGAGCGCACGCGCGACCCTCGAGGAAGTTCGCGCCATTTTGCGTTCATCGCTCACTCGTGACTCGAGCGGAGACACCGCGTACTCGAACGCCGATCGTGACTTGTTGGTCGGCCGCGATCGTGAGCTCTCCGAGCTTCGTCACGCATTCAATGCCGCGCGCGAAGGCCGCCCCACCGTCGTGTTCGTTTCCGGCGAATCGGGTGCGGGAAAAACCGCACTTTGTAGCGCGTTCATCGAAGAGCTGCCTTCGTCCGAGCAAGTCATTGTGCTCAAGGGCCGATGTTACGAAGGCGAGAACGTGCCGTACAAGGGCATCGACAGCTTGGTCGATGGTGTGACGCAGTTCATTCGAACGCGCTCTGCCGGCGAAATCGCAGCGTTCGTGCCCAAGCAGCTCAACGCCCTTGCGCGGGTCTTCCCCGTACTCGGGCGCATCGATGGCATGACACACGCCGCTCAGAGCGAGAGCGTCGATCCGGTCGAGCTCAGAGACCGGGCATTCGGCGAATTCACAGATTTGCTTGCTTCGCTGCGACGACAGCGGCCGCTGATCTGTTGGATCGACGACGCACAGCGGTTGGATCGGGACGCCATCGCACTACTGGATCACTTTCTGTCCGCACGTGCAAATGTACCCGTACTCATGATCCTCAGTCATCGTTCCGAGAGATCAGAGTGCTCGAGCAATCTGTCGCGACTGCGCTCGACGTTGTCGAATCAGCAGCACTGGTGCCTGACGGAAGTTTCAGTCACGTCACTTTCGCCATCGGCGGCGCGTCTTTTAGCGACGGAGCTGCTCGCTGAGAATCGCCGGGATCTCGCGGGCGAAGTCGCTAGCGAGTCGAGCGGGAATCCATTTTTCGTGCGTGCGCTGGCTCGCCATCTGAACCGATGCGACACGAAAACGCCACCCGTACTCAAGAGCGCTCTGCTTGCACAAATCGATCAGCTCGAACCTTCCGCGAGGAATTTGTTGGAATGCGTCGCTGTCGCCGGCAGCCCGCTACCAATTTCCGATGCGTTGGAAGCGACAGGATCAACTCATGTCGATTCAGACCTGTTGAGAGCGGAACGCTTGTTGCGCCGGAACGGGCACGGACACGATCTAACCATCGAGTGTTACCACGACAAGATTCGTGAGATCGTCTCACAGCTACTCCCGCCCACTCGGGCGACGGCATTGCATGAAGCGCTCTTCGCCGTGCTCGAGATGCGATCGGATGCGGATCCGAGGCTTCTCGCACTGCACGCACGCGGAATGGGCCACCACACCAAGGCAGCGATGTATGCAGTGCTCGCGGCAAAGCATGCGAGTGCGTCACTCGCATTCGACCAGGCAGCTCTGTTCTATGAGCAAGCGTTGAACAGCGCTACGTTGGGAAACGACGCTGAACGTCAGCTGAGGGTTCACCTGGCTGAGTCGCTAGCGAACGCAGGCCGGGGTGAAGAGGCCGCCGCCGCATTCGTCGAAGCCGCACGCGCGTCGTCACGCGATGTCGGGCTCGAGTTGAGTGCGCGGGCGGGTAAGCTTCTACTGAACCACGGGCACGTCGCTGACGGAAAACGACTGCTGAGCACCGTACTGCGGACGCTCAACTCTAGACTTCCCGAGAATCCTGTCTGGGCACGGTTTCTGTTCGTGTGGGAGCGATTGAGGCTGCGACTTCGGGGACTATCGTTCCGTGCGAACCATGAAAACCTTTCCACTTCGAGGAAGCGAGAGCTCGACATTTTATGGTCCAGTGTTCATGGCCTTCAAAGCGTCGATCTCATAGGCGCGGCTTGTCTCAACACCCGATATGTTCGAATTGCGCTCGACTCCGGCATCGTGGAGCATGTCGCTCGCGCTCTCGCCTGCGAGGCGTACATGACTGCGGGCGACCGGTCACTCGAGTCGCGCAACGAGACGTTGTTGTTGCGCGCGGAAGCGCTGGCCAGGCAATCGGGTGAGATCGAGACGATCGCGTTCGTGGATGTGGCTCGCGGAATATCCGCGTACGCCTACGGTGATCAACGCCGGTGTCGAATGCTCTGCGAGCACGCGATCCAGACACTTCTCAAGAACTGTACTGGTGCTGCCTACGAACTCAGCCGCGCGCGCCAGTTCAGTTTACTCGCGGCCGGCGAGCTCGGTGACGTGGTCTCACCACGCGAGGTCACGGCGCTGATCGACGACGGGTGGAAGCGCGGCGACATTTCTGGTGCAATTGCATTCACGGGACTGACGGTGTTGGTCCGGCTGTTTCAGCACGCCGACGAGGACGTGCTGCGCCATGTTGCAGAGGCACGCAAGCGTTGGCGAGCTCCGCGTTACTTCACATGGACTGACTGGTTTCTTCTGATTGCCGAGTTGTACCTCGATGTCTACACGGGACAGCTTCGCGGCGGCCTCGATCGATTGCTATCGGCTTGGCCCGCAATGGAAACGGCAGGCTTCACGCGCAGCCCCGTTCGGCCTGCGCTTTGCTTCTATCGTGGTGCGATCGCGCTCGCCGTGAGCCGCGAGGGCGGTCGTGATGCGATGCAGCTGCGATCCTTGGCGCAACAGTCCGCGCAGAAGCTGCTGTCCGTGAGAGCGCCGTTCGCCGAAGCGTACGGTCAGACATTGGCCGGATGGGTCGAGCACGACCTAGGGCGTACAGACGAGGCAATCGCGAGGTTTCGAAATGCAGTTCGCGCATTCGAGACGTCCGGGATGCTCGTGTACGCAGCGGTCGTGCGAGCCAAGCTCGCATCGCTCGTCGGGGACGACGCGGACGCGGTGCTCGAAGGTGAGTCCGAGCAGTTTGCCGCGATGCGGACAACGGACATGGGGACCGCGATGCGGCTTCTCATGCTGGGGCTTTCGTAGACCGGCACGAGGGTCGATACCTTCGTCCAATTGGCCGCGAGCGCGAGTCGCCTCATAAGTTGTTTCCACTCCGCTAGAACGCGCACCAGGCCTTGCGTTTGGGCGACGTTGGCTGAATGCACTGCTTCTCCTCAATTCATGAGGCTGATCCAGCTCGGCAGAGAACTCACGAAAAGGACTTCAGTCATGCACGCTCGCAAAACGTTTGGACTCGCGTCAGCCGTATTACTGCTCACCGTTGGCTGCAGCTCGACGAGCGGCAGCACCAAGACAGCTTCGACGACGCCCGCCGAGGCTTCCACGACCACATTCGTCTCGTCCTGGAAATCACCGACCGCACGACCATTGAACGTGCAAGGCGCCAAGGTCGCAGCCGTCGTGATCATGACTGACGTAGCCTCGCGCCGCGCAGCAGAAGACAAACTGGCCAGCGAGATCACCGCACGCGGTGGCGTCGGCGTGCCGATGTACAGCATCGTCGAGTCAGCGAACGTAGAAGGTGAACCGATCGCGCGGGATGCGCTCGAGAAGGCGGATGTGAAGGGCGTCGTAGTGCTCCATCCCAGCCCCACCGAGACGGAAACCGCGCCGCAAGCCTATACTCAGGCACCTTACAACTCGTACTGGGACGGCTATTACAGTTACGGGTTCGGTTCGCCGTGGGACAATACGCCCACGGTGCGGTCGTTCGTCTCCGTCGAAACGCTCGTCTATTCGCTCGCGCAAAACCAGTTGGTATGGGCGGGCCGAAGCAAGACCACGAACCCCTCGACATTGAACAATCTGATCATGGAAGTCGCGGCGGCGACAGCGACCGAACTCACCCACTTCGCGTTGCTCCCGAACTGACTGACCGCTAGACCTGCACGCGAACGCGCAGCGCCCACGGATAACGGGTGCTGCGCGACGCTCGCGCTCAGCGGAGTCGCCGCTCCTCAGCCTTCGTCCCAAATCGTTTGCATCGTCCAGGCTCCGTCGTTGCGAGGGCCGTCTTGCCCACACCGCCTGGCCCGATCACCGTCGTGACCGGCCAGGAAAGTACACTCTCCGTGATCTCCGCAAACTCTCGCTGTCTGCCCAGCAGCCGACGCGGGCGCAACGCTGGCGCGCGCGCAGGTGAATCCTCGGAGGTCCCGACATCGACCGTGGTCATGTCGTCCGTTTTAGCGACGAGACCCGTCATTCACGATGAGGTTCTGCGAGAAGCGTAAGGCTCAAAGGTCTCGCTTCGCTCGCACGAACAATGTCGCATAGCGCCCGTCGCGTGCGATGAGCTCCGCATGGGTGCCCACTTCGACCAGTTGGCCCTCATCGATTACCGCGATGCGATCGGCCTGCGCTGCAGTCGACATGCGATGTGCGATCACGACTGTCGTGCGACCCGCCATGAGCTTGATCATCGCCGCCTCCACGAGCTGCTCGGTGCCGGGATCCAAATTGGATGTAGCCTCGTCCAATACGAGCAACGGCGGATTACGCAGTGCCGCACGAGCCAACGATACGAGCTGTTTTTCGCCGGACGAGAGCCGCGACCCACGCTCATCGACGCGCGTGTCGATGCCTTCGGGCAGCGCACTAAAACGCTCGAGCACACCGATCGTTGCGAGCGCGGCTTCGACCTCGGCGTCGCTGGCATCCGCGCGACCGAGCCGCACGTTTTCGCGAATGCTGGTATTGAACAAGAACCCTTCCTGCGCGACCACCACGATGCGCTCGCGCAGTGACGAGCTGCTCGCCTCACGCAAATCGACGCCGCCGAACCGGATGCAGCCCGCGCTCGGGTCGTAGAAGCGTGCGATCAGCTTGGCTAGCGTCGATTTACCCGCACCAGTCGGGCCGACGAGCGCCAGCCGTTCGCCTTGCGCGATGCTGAGAGAAACGTCGGCAAGCACCGGCGCGAGCTCGGATCCATACGCGAAGCTGACGTGGTCGACTTCGATGTTGCCAGCCTCGGGCAGCAGCGTGCCGGGCGTACGCATGACTAACTCGGAAGGCGTATCTAGCAGCCCAAACAGTTTGCGCAGACCGGCGCCCGCCGATTGCATTTGATTGAACAGTTGACTGAACTGTTGGATCGGCTCGAACAGGTTGCTCAGGGTCAGAATGAAGAACGACACGGTACCGACAGTGGCCTGACCCCGGTACACCAAGTATCCACCGACCGCCACGACGAGTGCACAGCTGCCGGTCCCAGCGATCTCGATCACGGGCAAGTACCACGACTGAAGGTTCGTCGAGCGCATGTGTGCTCGAAAGAGGGCTTCGTTCGACGCATGAAAACGTTCGATCGCGAGCGGCTCGCCGGCGAAAGCTTGAATCACACGCACGCCGCTCAGCGATTCCTGCAAGCGTGTCAGGTTGGCGCCGACGCGATCGCGCACTTCGAGGTACGTGACACTCGATCTGCGCGCGAAGCGCACGCTCGCTGCGACCACGAAGGGCACGGCGACGAGACACGTCAGCATCAACCAGGGCGAGACGATGGTCAGCACGACGCTCGAGAGCAGCAACAACAGGCCGTTACCGAGCAGCGTGAGCAAACCGGTCTGGACGAGCTCCTGAAGCGAATCGACATCCGACGTCATGCGCGAGATCAATACGCCCGCCTTCGTGCGCTCGTAGAACGGCAGCGGCAGCCGCAGCAGATGCGCGAACACCGTCACCCGCAGGTTGCGCAGGAGGCCCTCCCCCAAACGATTCAGCACTCGGATCTGCGCGCGATGGACCAGGTAGACGACGAGGCTGATCGCTACGTAAGCTGCGATCGCAAGGTTCAGAGCGGTCACGTTTCGCTGGCCGATGCCTCGATCGATCGCCAGCTTGATCGCATAGGGTCCGGCTAGATTTGCCGCGGTCCAGAGGCTGATGAGCGAGAGCGCCCACGCAACCTGCGAGCGCTGTTTTCCCGACATGCCGATCAGACGCGCGAGCAAGACGCGAAGCGATGCGGGGGCCGGCGTACCGGCGAGCTCGTCGTTGCCGCTCATGGCGGCGACTCCGCGAGAACCGGTGCAGCGAACACGCGCTGATAGCGCGCGTTTTCACGCAACAGCTGATCGTGTGTGCCTTCCGCGACCACGCGTCCACCCGCGATCAAGACCAGGCGCTCGGCGAGCGCGATCGTCACGGGCCGGTGCGAGATCACGATGGTCGTGCGGCCCTGCATCAGCTGCGCGAGTGCGCTGCGGATCTCGTGTTCCTTTTGCGGGTCTACCGAGGAGGTCGCGTCATCCAAGATCAGCACGCGCGGGTCGGCCAGGATGGCGCGCGCGATCGCGATGCGCTGGCGTTGTCCGCCTGAAAGCGAAAAGCCGCGTTCGCCGAGGACGGTGTCGTAACCTTGCGGCAGTGCGCAGATGAAGTCGTGCGCGAACGCCAGCTGTGCCGCCCGCTCGATCTCCTGCCGCGTCGCGTGCGGCCTGGCCAAGGCGATGTTGGCGCTGACACTCTCGCTGAACAGGAACGTCTCTTCGAACACGATCCCTAGTTCCTGGCGCAGCTCGCGCACGCGCAGGTCACGCAAGTCGACACCGTCCAAACACACGCGACCTCGAACCGGATCGTAGAAGCGGGCGATCAGCTTCGCGACCGTACTCTTGCCGCAGCCGGTCTCGCCCACGAAGGCGATCGATTCGCCCGCAGTGATGCGAAGGTCGAAGTCGTGCAACACCAGAGGGCCGTCCGCTCCGGCATACCCGAAGTCGACCTGCTCGAAGTGCACTTCGCCGCCGCGCCGCGAGCGTGCCGGCAAGCGCAAAGGCCGCACCGGGTCGACGATCGCCGGCTGAGTTGCCAGGACCTGCGCCGCACGGTCGGCGCCCACGAGGGCGCGTTCGGCCTGTGCGATGATTTGCCCGAGCATGCGCAGCGGATTCACGAGCACGATGACGTAGAAGTTGAACATCACCAGTGTGCCGACGCTGATTTTCCCGTCGAGCACCAGGTGTCCTCCGTACGACAGCACGAAGATCTGACCGAGGTTCGGTACGAGCTCGAGCGCGGGTAAGAAGCGCGAGCGCACCGCGGCGGCGCGAGTGGCCATGACGTACACGTCGTCGGCTTCCTTCGCGAGCTTGCGCTGTTGGACCTCTTCGGCGCCCAGCCCCTTGATGACCCGAACGCCGGCGACTGATTCTTCCACCACGCTCGCGAGCTCGGCCGTTTGTTCTTGCAAGCCGCGCAGCGTCGGAAAGAGCGCGAGCGAAAAACGCCGGCCGAGCACGTTCAGCAGCGGCAACGAACCGAGTGCGAGTAGCGCTAGCAGCGGCTGCATGCTGAGCATGATGCCGGTCACGGCGACCACGATCATCAAGTTGCTGAGCGTGAGCGGGATCAACGTGATGAAGTTTTGGACCTGCAGCAGGTCGGCGTGGCAGCGACTCATCAGCTCTCCGACCGGCACGCGATCGTGAAAGCCGAAGTGCAGCGTCTCGATATGCGCGAACAAACGCGCTCGAAGATTGGCCTCGGCGCGCCGTCCTTCGCGAAACGCGAGATAGCGTCGCAGACCCGTGAAGAGCGCCGAAAACAGCCCGGCGAGTAGAATGTAGGCCGCCCAGCGCAGCGGAGCACCGCCCGACAACCCACGATCGATGCCCTGACGCACGAGCGCCGGGACTGCGATCTTACCGCTGGTCCAAAGTAAGCCCGAGCCGACACCCAGACCCACGCCTAGGCGCTGCTGCCACAGGATCCCAGCGATCAGACTCAAACCAGCACGGCGTTGCTTGGGTATAGCGTCGGTACTCACGCGCGCGAAGCCTGCCGGTAGCTCTCGCGCAGCGCGTGCTTCGATAACTTACCGCTGTCGTAGCGCGGAAGCTTCTCGACGAAGTCCACGCTGCGAGGACATTTGAAGTGCGCGAGCCGAGCTCGACAGTATTCGATCAGCTCAAGCTCCAGCGCGGCAGAAGCCGCGTGGCCGGGCTCGAGCTCGACGACCGCTTTGACTTCTTCGCCCCATTCCGCGTTCGGTACGCCGATGACGGCGACGTCGTGGACGGCGGGATGTGTGGCGAGCGCGGCGTCGCACTCTGCCGGGTAGATGTTGACACCCCCGGAGATGATGAGATTGGCACTTCGATCTGTTAGGAACAAATACCCATCGTCATCTAAGTATCCTAAGTCACCCACGCTGTAGTAGTCCCCGCGAAACGCGCCTTCGGTCTTTGCAGCGTCTTTGTGGTAGGTGAAGCGTGTAGCTGCGGGCGCCTTCAGATACACGGTCCCCACGGCGTCCGGCGGCAACTCGTTGCCAGCATCGTCCAAGATCTTGATCTGGTCTCGAGGTTCGGGCTGTCCCACCGTGCCCGGCTTGCGGAGCCAAGTCTCACTATCCACGAACGTGCCGACGCCTTCGGTAGCCCCGTAGTACTCGAACACCACTGGGCCCAACCAATCGATCATTGCGCGCTTCAGCTCGACGGGACATGGAGCAGCTCCGTGCAGCAGGTAGCGCAAGCTCGACAGGGCATGACTTTGGCGTCGCTCTGCGGGCAATGCGAGTAGCCGGTGAAACATCGTCGGCACCATGTGCGTGTGCGTGACGCGATGCGTTTCGATCAGCTGGAGCGAACGTTCGGCCTCCCAGCCGTCCATCAACACCACGCCGGCACCACTCAGCAGCGGAATCACCAGCGAGTAAGCGAGCGGTGCAGCGTGATAGAGCGGCCCAGTGCACAGATGAAGATCGCTGCCGGGAACATAATCGCCGCGGTAGATCTGCGACGTGGCCGCGCCGGCTGGAGGCGCAGACGCGCGAGCGACACCCTTGGGTTTACCGGTCGAACCCGAGGTGTAAAGCATATTTACGCCCAGCACCGGGTCGGGAATGTCGTCCGAGGAATACGGCTCGACGAGGGCGCGGTACTTCTCGAACCCGGGAATGTCACCGTCCACCGAGATGCGGGTGTGAAGCTCCGCGATGCCTTGCGACGCACGCGCGGCCACCTCGGCGAAACGCCCGGCGGCCACGAATACTTTGGCATCGCAATCCCGCAGGATGTACGCGACTTCGTCCGCACCGAGATGGAAGTTGATCGGCGTCAGGCGCACGCCGATGCGGCGCGTCGCTGCCACCGTTTCGACGAGCTCGAAGCAGTTGTGACAGAGCAGCGCGAGCGTGTCACCTGCACGCAGGCCGCGTTCGCGCAGCAGGCGTGCGAAGCGGTTACTGCGTGCGTTGAGCTCGGCAAAGCTCAAGCGACCTTGTTCGCCGATCAGCGCAGAAGCATGCGGTGAGCGCTCGGCCCAATACCCGACATACATCCCAGTCGCGACGGCTTCTCGATACGCTGGATCATCCTGGTGCTGCGACATGACGCGCCTCCTCGCCCGCGGGGGATGCTACTGGGGAGGCGGTCAGAGCGCGAGCGGCACGCGCGACGTGACGCGGCAGTATCGAATCACGTCACGCGCGCATTGATGAGCCATCTTTAGCCGTGCGTCATCCCCATCATCTCTTCGAAATTCCCGCGGTAGAACTTGTCTTTTGCGGGCTCGTCGAGATCCGTCATCGTGCGCTCGAAGCGGCCGAGCGGGTCTTTCGTGCCTTCCGGATGTGGGTAGTCAGTCGAAAACATGAACAACTCGGGCCCCGCGTCCTTGATCATCAGCCCTACGTCCTCACCCGGGAAAGGCGTGAACCTGACCGCGCGACGCAGGTACTCGGACGGCATGAGTGGCAGCTGCTTCAGGTACGGGTCGGTCCGAGAGAACGACTTGTACGCGAGGTCGAGCTGGCGCAAGAAATCGGGGACCCAACCTGCGCCGGATTCGATCACACCGCCGCGCAGCAGCGGGAATCGGTCGAATACGCCGTCGTAGATCATCGCGGTCAAGAACACCTGCGGCGCGTACCAGAGCATGACGTAGTCGCAAAATCGCAGGTTCTCGCCGCCGCCGTGCAGATCAGGAGCGCGCGGACGACCGTTGTTACGGAAGGCCTTCGGTTGTGTCTGCGTGCCCGCGCCGATGTGCAACATGAACGGCACCTTGCGTTCGCTGAGCAGGGCCCAAAATGGATCGAACGCCGGATGCCCCGGCGAACGTTCGCCGGCCGGGCCGGACGAAACCAGGATCGCGCCGCAACCGACTTCGAGCGCGTGTTGCGCCTCGGGCAGCACACGCTCGGGGTCGTCGAGGGGCACGTAGCCGACCGCGACCAGCCGTGGATCGCCAGCGCAGAACGCCGCGATCGCGTGATTGTACGCACGCGCCGCCGCGTATCGGTCTGCGTCTACTTTGCTCTCGTGGACTGGACGTAATCCCGCAGTCGGGAACACGAGCTGGCGCGAGAAACCGAATTGGTCGAGCACCTTGCTCCGCTCGTCGGAGTCGAACGCGCCATATGCCCCCCACCCCTTGGTGCCGGCGATCGGATTCGCTGCGGCCTGTGCATCCAACTCGGCATCGTGCTTGCGCTTCCGCGCTTCATCGATCAGTGCATCGAGCCGGCCGCGTTCTTTGCCCAACAAACCACGGCCAAGCTCGGCTTGCTCGGCGGCGAGAAAGGCTTCGAGCCACTCGCGAGTCTCCATCACATGACTATCGGCGTCGTGGACGACGCGTCCTTGTGAATATGTCGTCATTTGTCATCCCTTTCGAATGGGCGGCGCTACATGCCCCCGCAGTCCGCAGCCTCTAGCTGCATCATCGACATCAGAAACCCTGGTGGATAATCCGCGCGTTCGATGCAGCCGCGCAGCACGCCCGAGCGCACGCCGCACTTTTTGTCTGCTTTGCAACAGCCGGCGATCATCGTTCCGGCCGTGCTCATCGCGCTTGGGCAGCTCGGATCGTCGGTACCCGGTTGATCGACGGCTTCACATCCGCCCATCGTATCCACGACGGCGCCGCATGCTCCGCCACTATCCATGTCACAGCAGCCTAGGCTCGGCGCGGCCGCTCCAGGCAGCGTCACCTTTGGATCGCACACCTTGTCCATGCACATCACCTTGGGAGGCCCGGCGTCGATTTCGGGCGGTTCGCCGACGATCAGCTCGACCTCGCTCGGGTTGCTGATCGCGCCCCTGTCGTCGGTGACCCAAAGCGAAAACGACCAGGTGCCCTCGCCGAGCGTGACAGTGGGTTGCCTCGCGTCATCGGGCCAGCCTGCATCCTCGTCGTCCGGCTCGTCGCGACCCACGCCGCCATCGACCAGGCCAGTGCCGAGCCAACGGTATGCGACGATCTTCCCATCCGTATCGCTCGACGCTGTGCCATCGAGCTTCACTTCGACCGGGTTGCCGTCGAACGGATAGATCGGACCGAAACCATCATTCACAGTAGAGTCGACGGCCTCACCACTCGGGTCGATCGCGCGAGCGACTGCGACCGGGATCCGATTGTTGCCAACGTCCACGTAAGTTTGGCGACAGCCCGAGGCAAGCACGCAGAGTGCAACGAACAAAAAGCTACTGCGATTACGGAGATGCGCGCGCTTGACCATGACCATGGCTCGCCTCAAAACTCCCCGCTCAGCTTCGCGTAGATCATGCGGCCGCGCGGATCATGAATCCCGTTTACGTACGCGAGTGCCGAGCCATTGACGTGAGGTGGATCCTCGTCGAACACGTTGTAGACGCCGACGCGCAGCGCCAGCTCCTTGCCGATGACGTTCTTGAACGTGTAGCCGTACTGCAGATCGAGTGAGAACCAGGCGGAGATGCGGTCGAACGTTCCATCCACGTTCGGCTGGACGTCGTCGTCCAGGCCACTGATGAAGCGAGGAATTGCGCTCAGGGTGTGACCCGCGAGCGCGAATGTCACGGGGAAGTTGACGCGCCATCGCGGGATCGGCGGAGCAAAGTTGGTCTCGTTGCGCTTGCCCGCAACGTGACAGGCATCTTTGTCGTTCGCTTTATCGTTGTTGGTATTCATGTCGAAATCGGCTGCGGAGTTGCCGTCGCAGTCGGGCGGCGGCAGCACCTTGGCTGGCTCGCCGGTCGCAGGATTTGCCGGGATCGCGCGGGTGCTAGTTTGGCCACGCGGGATGTCATAGACGAATGTGTACGTACCCGTGACGCCGATACTGAGGTTCCAACTGTCAGGTGTGCGGCCGGGGCCCGGTACATCGAAAACGGCACCGAAATCGAGCCCGCTCGTGACCGTGTGCCCACTGACGTTGATCTGACTCACGTTGACACCCACGATGCTGTCGTTGGTGTCACGGACGACGCGCGAGTCCATCGTGAGCATGTCTTCGTTGATGATCTGCTGCGCGTCCTCGACACCGATCCGATCGACGTAGTCGTAACGCCACAGGTCCACGAGGAGCGAGAGTTGCTCGATTGGAGCCCAGCTAAAGCCGCCACTGATAGTCAGGGCCGTCTCCGGCTTGAGATCTGAGTTGCCGAAGCGACGGACCGGTAGATAAGTCGACAGCGGACTCGACGCGGTCAGCCGGAGTGGCGTCGGGACAGTTTGAAAGCCGGAATCGCTCTGGACGATCGTCGGCGCACGAAAAGCCGTCGAGATGTTGCCCCGCAGCTGCAGCCTGCGAAACACCGGGGCCGTGTTGTCCGTCCCAAAC
>Ga0193753_10001239_pt1 | contig 22213 bp, 14 predicted proteins | sample H1c2metaG_FD_144925 | JGI IMG/M metagenome (GOLD analysis project Ga0193753, IMG submission 144925) | Soil microbial communities from a riparian zone of the East river system, Colorado, United States - H1c2 | ecosystem: Environmental > Terrestrial > Soil > Riparian zone | place: USA: East... | reverse complement strand
AGGAGGGCGAACTCTACGGCGCATCGGTCTTCTTCACGGGCCGCACACTGTTCGGTCCGCTGACCGTCGGCGTGGCCAAGACGTCCACCGACTCCTGGAGCCTGTGGCTCAGCGTCGGGCGGCCCGTCGGACACGGGACGATTCTCGAGCGAGGCGTATTCCGCTAGTTCCTGCCCTTTGGGTCGGTCGTCGGCACCTTTCGCGGTGTGTAGGCGCGCGCGAGCCCCGCGGCCCACTGCGCGTCCTGTCCGTAGACATCGCGTCGGAAGTTCACCCGCCCTTGCGGATCTACCCAGGCCGTCCAGTACCCGAGCAGCACCGGCACTTTGTTAGGCAGCGTCACGTTCTGTATCCGGCCACCCTGGATCGTTTTTTGTATCGTCTCCGGGTTCCACGTGGCGGGGCTCGCCAGCAGCAGCTCGGCGAGCTCGAGCGCGCGTTCGATGCGCACGCAGCCGGAGCTGAACGCGCGATCGGATTCTTCGAACTTCGACTGCGACGGTGTGTCGTGCAGATAGACCGAATACGAATTCGGAAACATGATCTTCACGCGCCCGAGCGCGTTCTTCGGTCCCGGGTCCTGGCGCAGTGTGTACGGAATGTTCCCACTCTTGTACTTCGACCAGTCGACGCTCGCGGGGTCGACCACCTGACCGCTCGCGTCGATCACCTTGAGATCCCGGCGCGTGATCGACGCAGGATCCCGGCGCGCATCCGGCAGGATGTCGTTGCGAATGATGCCGGGCGGAACGGTCCACGTGGGGTTGAAGACCACGTAGTTGATCTCGGAGCGGAACATCGGTGTCTGGCGGTAGGTCTTGCCGACCTGCGCGCGCGCGTTCCACACCACTTCCTGGCCGCGCACGAGGTACACCCAGTACGCGGCGATGTTCACGATCACGAACTCCTTGGGCAGGTCATGCAGCAGCACGCGCCCACGGTCGAGATTCACACGCAGTTGGTTGATGCGTTCTTCGAGCGGTACATTCAGTTCGGTGATGGTGCGCGCGCCTAACTTTCCGTCGGCGGCGAGCCCCATGCGTTCCTGGAAACGGCGCACCGCGGCCTGGAGCGTGGCGTCGTAGGTGTCCGACGCTGCGTCCTGCGCCGCATCGAGATCGCCGCTCATCGACAAGCGCGCGCGCAGCGGCAATACCCGTGCATCGTGCGCGTCCGATTCGATCGCCTTCCCCTGCGCGATGACGATGCGCTGGCTGCCCAACGCCTGGCGATAACGCGCCAGCTCCTGCTTCAGCGTCCGATACATCTGGTGCGTCGGCTTCAGCTTTTCGATCTCTGCATAGATGTCGGCGCTCGCCAGCGCGAGCTCGAGTCTCTGCGGAACGTCGATGCCCGCGGGGCTGCGCGTGTAGTTCCAGTGTGCGTCGAACGAGGCGGCATCCACTTTCCCGAACAACAGGTGATCCGCGATGCGCAGCAGCGCATCGGTATGCAGGATCTCGAAGGACGCCTGGCCGGGAGTGAGCTGCTCGAGAATCGGGAGGTGATAGTCGCTGGGGTCGAGCCCGTCGGCCTCGCTGTCTTTCAGCGCGCGCCGCAGTTCGCTGGCACGCGCGGCAGTCCACGCGGGGCGAAACGAACGCTGTGTATAGAACGCGTAGATGACGTTCGGATAGGCAACGTGCGCGCCTTGAACCTCGAACGGCCCCGACTCGAGCAGCGCTTCGACCTGGGTCTGCAGCTCCGAGGATGGCGGTGCCGCCATGTCCTGGCTATGCGCTATTCCGGCCCAGATGCCTGCGATGGCCAGAATTGCCCGCAGCGTGGTTGCGAATGGTTTTTTCATCGACGCGATGTTGGACGCTTTGCGCCACCCGGCGGATTGGCCTTTCATCTCATTGACTCTCCAGCACCAGGATCCAGCAAGCTACCCCTACACCGCCCCGCGGTGTGGCAAACCCGCGCAATTCACTGTAGCGCAAGAAAATTTCAGCGTGTCCATGTGATCACCTTCTCCTTTTTGTCGCATTGCACCTGCTAGCTTGGCTCGACGCGATTCGTCGCGCGGAACGAGGGGCATGCCGATCGGAGTAGTTTGTGAAGACAAGACCTGCGAAACATTTCCTCCTGGCGTCTGATTTCGATCAGACGCTGAGCTTCAACGACTCGGGACTCGAGTTGAGCGAGTTGCTCGGAGTCACCCACTTCGAGCAGAAGGTCGCCGGCCTCTCGGCCAGCCACCTCGTGCAACAGGGCGGTGAGCTCGCCTATCTCATCCGTCACGACCCGGAATTCCGCGGTGTGCGGCGCGAGCACCTCATCGAGGCTGGCAAGCGCGTGCGCCTCAAGCAGGGTCTGCCGGCGTTCGTCGAATTCCTCGAGCGCGGCGTCGACGGCAATCAGTTTTCCTTCTACGTGGTTTCGGCCGCGCCCCGCGAAGTCGTCGTGTCCGCACTCGAAGGCATCGTGCCGGCGGAGCACATCTACGGCACCGAACTCGACTACGACCCGCATACGGGCGAAGTGCGCTCCATCAATCGTGTGCGTGCAGGCTACGGCAAGGTGGCCGTGCTCGACGAGCTGGGCCAGAAGCTCGATATCACCTCGGACCGCGTGATCTACGTCGGCGATGGCAGTTCCGACATTCACGTGATGCTCCACGTGAACAATGGCGACGGCTTCACGATCGCGGTTTCCGAGAACCGGCAGCTCGCGCGCATCGCGCAGAGCACGGTGCTCAGCGACAACGCCAGCAGCGTGCTGGTGCCGGTGCTCGACCAGGTGCTCGGGCTGAAGCCAGCCGAGATCCGCGCGCAGCTCGAATCGACGGGCCTGGTGCTCGATGACTGGCAGCGCGCGCGCACGGACCGCGTGCTGATCCGCGAATGGGTGCCGCTGGCGTCCGCGGTTTGAGGGCTCATTCATGACCGACATCCTCGGTTGGGTGGCCACGGCCGTATTCGTCGGCTCGTACTTTTTCACGCGTCCCGCACTGCTGCGCGCCGCGCAGATGGCGGGCGCGACGCTGTGGATCGTCTACGGCGCCTTGATAGGCGCGATCCCGGTCGTGGTCGCCAACGGCCTGGTCTTTGCCGCGGCGGCGTGGACCTTGTTCCGCGCGAGACTCGCCGACCCGGACTTGAGCTGACGCTATCCGTGAGCGTGCCGTACGATTCGCGGCATGACCGACATCACTCTCATCGGCCCCGGCGCGATCGGCGCCACGCTGGCCGCGTGGCTTTCGCAGAAACGTGAACACGACATCACGGTGGCCGCGAGAACGCCGTTCGATTCCATCGTGCTTACGTGGCCGGGCGGCATTCTCGAAGCTTCACCGCGAGTGCTCACCGACCCGGCGCAGGCCCGGCTTTCAGACTGGGTGCTCGTCACGACGAAGGCCTACGATTCCACCGCGGCTGCGCAGTGGTTCCCAAAAACTTTCGGCCCGCGAACGCGCCTCGCCGTGATCCAGAACGGAGTCGAGCACGTCGAACGCTTTGCGGCGCATGTCGATGCGGATCGCATCGTGCCGGTCATGATCGACTGCCCGGCAACGCGCATGAGTCCGGGCCAGGTGACGCAGGGCGGGCCCATCCACATCGTCGTGCCTGCCAGCGCCAATGGCGCGGCCTTCGTTGAACTGTTCGCGGGGCTCGGTCTCGACGTGCGGGAGACACCGGACTTCGTTACCGCGGCCTGGAAGAAACTGTGTCTCAACAGCGCGGGTGCCGTTTCGACGGTGATGCTCGAATCCGCCGGCATCGCGCATCACGATGGCGTCGCGGACATCCTTCGCGCCATCGTGCGCGAGTGCATTGCCGTGGGCCGTGCCCGGGGTGCCGTACTCGGCGACGAGATCGCGGATGAAATCGTCGAGCGAATGCGCCGCGGACCGCGCGATGCCTCCAATTCGATGCTGATGCCGGTAGCTAGTCCGCGCGGCCACCTATCCAGCTGCGCAGCACGTTGACTTCCTCGTCGACGAGCACCAGGTCAGCGCGGTGACCCGGCGCGATGCGGCCCGTCTGGCCGCCTGACTTCAGGAACTCGGCTGGATACGTGCTCGCCATGCGCAGTGCATCGGTCAGCGACACGCCCAGCTGGTTCACCGTGTTGCGCACCGCGCCCGCCATGTCGAGGTGCGCGCCCGCCAGCCGGCCTTCGTCGTCGACGATCTTGTCGCCCTCGACCGTGATCAGCCGGCCCTGGATCCGGAACTCCTTCACGTCCGCGCCCACGCTCGGCATCGCGTCGCTGACCAGCATGAAGCGGTCGAGGCGCTTGGCGCGCAGCGCAATCTTCAGTACTTCAGCGTGCACGTGGTAGCCATCGACGATCAGCCCCGCCCAGCAGTCGGCGTGCGCCAGTGCCGCACCCACCGCGCCCGGCTCGCGGTTTCCGAGCTGCGACATGGCATTGAACAGGTGTGTGAAGCCGCGCACGCCTGCTTGGAGAGCGGGCTGCAATTCATCGTAGGTCGCATTCGTGTGTCCGGCGGACACGATGACGCCGGCGTCGGTCAGCGCGCGGATGATCGTGGGCGTCGTACGTTCGGGCGCCAGCGTGACCATGGTGGTCCCACCCGTCGGCGTGGCGAGCAGCTTCATCGCGTCCTCGTCGAGCGTGCGCAGCTTGCTGGCGTCGTGCACGCCGCGGCGTTCGTTGCTGAGGAACGGACCTTCGATGTGGATGCCGAGCACGCCGGGTACACCACGCGAGATCGCTTCGCGCACCGCGTGGATGGCCTGTTCCACGACGTGCAGATCGTCGCTGATCAGCGTCGGCAAAAACCCCGTGGTGCCGAAGCGCCGGTGCGCTTTGCCAATGGCGGCGATGGACTCGACGCTCGGGTCGTCGTTGAACAGCACGCCGCCGCCGCCGTTCACCTGCGTGTCGATGAATCCCGGCACCAGCAGTTGACCGTCGAGATCGATGGTCTGGTCGGCGCCCATGATTTCGGGCGCATTGACGATGGCTTCGATGCGGCCATTGCGCACCAGCAGGCTGCGACCGCTCTCGATGCCGGCCTCGGTCAGCAGCTTTCCGTTTCTGAACGCCAGCAGCATCAGACGGTCTCGGTGACTTTGTTGAGATGCGGTGGACGGTCGGGATCGAGGCCCCGCGCCAGCGCCAGCGCATTGGCCATGCCGTAGAACGACTGGATGGCGAGCAGCGGTTCGATGACCGGATTTCCTGCGACCGTGGGCAAGGACGCGGCACCGGGCGCCTCGGCTCCGGCCAGCAACACGCGTGCGCCACGCGCAGCGAACTCGGCGGCGAGTTCTTCGATGCCGGCGCGCGTGTCGTCGCGCTGCGTGAACATCAGCACGGGAAATCCTTCGCGCACCAGCGCCATGGGCCCATGCTTGACCTCGGCGGAACTGAAAGCCTCGGCATGCAGGCCGCAGGTTTCCTTGAGCTTGAGCGCCGCTTCCTGCGCGACTCCCAGGCCATAACCGCGGGCGACGACGAACAGGTTCACGGCGCCGCGCAACACCGCAACCGCGGGCGTCCAGTCGCATTTCCAGGCGCGCGCCAGCAACTCGGGTAGCTGCGGCAACGCCGCCAACAACTTGCGATCCTCGGTCCAGTTCGCGATCAGCTGCGCGATGCAACTGAGCGAGGCAATGTACGACTTGGTCGCGGCCACGCTGGTTTCGGGACCGGCATGCAGGGGCACCGCGACATCCACGATCCGCATGAGCGGTGATTCCGGTGAATTGCACAACGCCACGGTGACCGCGCCGCCTTCACGCGCGTTGCGCGTGGCGGTGAGCAGATCCGGGCTCATGCCGGACTGCGAAATGGCGATGAACAGCACACCGTCGAGGTCGGCCTGCGCTTCGTAGATCGAGCTCACCGACGGCGCGGCCGACGAGGTGAGCACGTGGGTGTGCGACTCGATGAGATATTTCGCGTAGGTCGCGGCGTGATCGGAACTGCCGCGCGCGCAGGTGACGACGGCACGAGGCGGCTGTTTGCGCAGCCGGGCGCCCAGGTCGCGCAGCTGCAGCGCATTGTACGTGAGCTGCGCGCCCACCACTTGCGGCCCTTCGGCCGCTTCCCGAAACATCCGCGTCTGGGCACTCACGATGACGCGCTGAGCTCCGCTACGAAGTCATAGATGTCGCCGCGGTAGTAAGACTGCGAGAACTCCACGGCGCGTCCGTCCTTGAGATATCCGACGCGCGCGACCAGCAATCCCGCGTCGCGCTCCTGCGCCTTGAGCAGCTTGGCCTGTTCGGCCGTCAACAACACGGCGCGCAGCCTCTGCAGTGCGCGCACCGGACGATTGCCTTTCTGTTCCAGCGCTTCGTACAGCGAGGTCTCCACGGTATCGAGCGACACCAGGCAGTCGCGCAGCACGGTGGCGTATTCCAGCGCCATGGGCGCGTCATCGGCAAAGCGGATGCGGCTGAAGCGATAGACCGCGGTGCCGGGGCTCGAACGCAGCGTCAGGGATTCTTCGGGCGTGACCGTGCCTTCTGCGCGGTTGAGCCACACGCTGCGCGGCTCGCGGCCGCGAGCTCGCATGTCCTCGGAGAACGAGGTGAGCTTCGCGAAATTCTTTTCGACGCGATTGCTGACGAACGTGCCCGAGCCTTGCTTGCGCGTGAGCAGCCCTTCTTCGACGAGCTCTTCGATGGCCTTGCGCACGGTGATGCGCGACACCGAAAGCATGTCCGCGAGATCGCGCTCCGGCGGCAAGGCATCGTCGGGGCCGATGACCCCGTTCTCGATGGCGTCGCGCAGCGCGCGTTGTAGTTGTTGATAGAGCGGCTGTGAGCTCGATTCATCGAGCTTCGGTAATACCTGTGAAAGTTTTGGCAAGACGTTTACCCCCTGAACCTCTTGGAACCATGCCATTCATATAGAACCAATGCAATACCAATACGAGCCTCAATGATGCATCGGACCTATATAACGCCCTGTTTTACGGAAAAAAACCGACTGCTCCCCGCAATGGTATGCAAGAAACTGGTTTTTTCAAACTGATTGGTACTATATTGGCACCATATTGGTCTGCACGAAAACCGAAGCGACAAACTGATTCATGAGTACTGGAAGTTCGACGTCGATGGCCGCGGGCGGGGAACTGGAAATAGTCGTAGTCACGAGTACCCACTCAAGTCTCGCCAAGTCGCTCGAAGCCAAACGTGAATCCCGGACCGCTGTTGATGTTGTTGCTGCTGAGGACGTGGGCAACTTCCCGGACAAGGACGTGGCCGAGGCCTTGCAACCTGTTAGTTGCGTGAGCATCTCACGTGAATTCAGCGGGCGCGAGCGCGTTTCGATGCGCGTTACGACACCGCATCTGCATCGCATTCTGTTGAACGGTCATGCCATCGCGACCCTCGACCGGTTCGTCCTCGACAAGCGCCGCGCTGCCTGCGCAACGCGAGTTACTTGAGCGCGTATATCAGGCAGGATTCAGTTTTTCCGATTTGCGGCTTCCGGGGGGCGAACAGGCAATGATCAAGAATCAGGTTTCGAATATCGCGCTGTGCGTGTTGCTTGTTCTGGTGAGCGCCTGCGGCTCATCCGACAACGCACCCGCAAAGCCGGTCCAGCTCGATGCGCCACACCTGGGTCTGATCCCCACGCCCAGCCACAGCAACGGCGCGGTCGGCATTTTTCGCGTGGAAGCTCGAACCCATGTGCTCTGGTCGGGCGGCGAGGGAGCCAGCGGCGTCGCCGACTACTTCGTCGAGCTCATCAAGCAACAGCGGCCGGACCTGGCGTTTCGCAAGCCTGCGCAGAACACGCCGCAGTCCGGCAGCATCGCGTTCGTGCTGGCTGACAATGAAGCCCAGGGCGCGGAAGGCTATTCACTGGCCGTCTCCCCCAAAGGCGTCACTGTCACGGCGCGTACTCCCGCGGGGTTGTTCTACGGCGCGGTGACGCTGTGGCAGCTCATCACGGCGGACCCGATGCAGGGCCTGTCCGTCGACGTGCCCGCGCTCAGGATCACGGACGCGCCGCGATTCGCGTGGCGCGGCGTGATGCTGGATTCCGCGCGGCACTTCCAGTCGCCGGAGTACATCAAGCAGTTCATCGACTGGATGGCGCTGCACAAGCTCAACGTGCTGCACTGGCACCTGGTCGACGACCAGGCCTGGCGTCTCGAGATCAAGAAGTATCCGAAGCTCACGTCGGTAGGCGCGTGGCGCGTGCCGGCGGGGCAGGCGCCCCTCACGGACATCGACCCGGCCACCGGCAAGCCGCGCCAGTACGGCGGCTTCTACACGCAGGACCAGGTGCGCGACATCGTGGCGCACGCGGCGAAGCGGCATATCACCGTGGTGCCGGAAATCGAGATGCCAGGGCATGCGAGCGCCGCCGTGGTCGCGTATCCCGAGCTCGGTGTCACTAACAAGCCGCCGAAGGCCGTGCCCGAGGAGTGGGGCATATTCCCCACGCTGTTCAATGTCGACGACTCCACGTTCACGTTCCTCGAGAACGTGCTCGCCGAAGTCATCGAGCTCTTTCCGAGTGAATACATTCACGTCGGCGGCGATGAAGCGCTGAAAGACGAATGGCACGCGTCGGCCAAGGTTCAGGCGCAGATGAAAGCGCTCGGCGTGAAGGACGAACACGCGCTGCAGGGCTATTTCATCCAGCGCGTCGGCAAGTTCATCAGCTCGAAAGGCCGCAAGCTCATTGGCTGGGACGAGATTCTCGAAGGCGGCCTCGCGCCCGACGCCACCGTGATGTCCTGGCGCGGCGTCGACGGCGCCATCGCCGCGGCCAAGGCGGGCCACGACACCGTGTTGTCGCCGGCGCCCGATCTTTATTTCGATCATTGGCAGAGCGCCGGAGACACCGCGCCTGGCCGCAGCAACACGCTGTCACTCAAAGACGTGTACCTGTTCAATCCGCTGCCCGAGGCCATCCTGCCCGAGCAGCGCAAACACGTGCTCGGCCTGCAGGCCAACCTCTGGGCCGAGATGATGCGCTCGGAGGCGCGAGTGACTTACATGGCCTATCCACGCATCGCGGCGCTGGCCGAAGTGGCCTGGTCGCCGCCGGAGCGCATCAACTGGGAAGACTTCCAGAAACGGCTCGATCCGCAGCTTCGACGCTACGCCACGCTCGGCATCGACTACGCGCGCGAAACACCGGTAGTGCCCGGGGCCCGTCGCCGCGTGAGCCACGATCTCGAACAGTGCGGCGACGGCTATGTGCTCTCGCTCGAAGACGATGCGCCGGTACAGGGAGAGCGCGCCGTGTTCCTCGTGAACATCACCGATCCGTGCTGGATCTGGCGCGGCGCGGATCTGTCGCAGGTGAAGGCGATTCGCGCCACCGTCGGCCAGATTCCGTTCAATTTCCAGATCGGCAAAGATGCCGCGAATATTCCGTTGCACAAGCCCGCGACGAAATACGGCGAGCTGGAGATCCGGCTCGACGACTGCAAGGGCAAGCTGGTCGCGAGCACGTCGCTCGAGCCCGCGGTGTCTAACTACGGGCTCACGCCACTGCCGCCCATCGATCTGCCGTCGCAGGAAGGGCAGCACGACATCTGCTTCAGGTTCACACGAGCGAAGGTCGATCCCATCTGGGTCATCGGCGGTCTCGAGTTGATCGGTTACTAGGGAAGCCCGGATGCCCCTGACAATCCGCGCTCCGTTCGCCGGCTGGTGCGTGCCGCTCTCGGAGGTTCCCGACGCGGCCTTCGCGCAAGGCATGCTCGGCGATGGCGTGGGCCTCGATCCCACCGGCAACGAGTTGCGCTCTCCCTGCGAGGGTGAGGTCATCTCGATCGCCGCTTCACGGCACGCGCTCGCGCTGCGCGCCGTCAACGGCGCGGAAATCCTGATCCACGTGGGTGTCGACACCGTGCGCCTCGCGGGCGAAGGCTTCCATGTGCAAGTCCGGAAGGGCGACCGCGTGCGCACCGGTGACCTGCTGCTCACCTTCGATCTGGGCCTGATTGCGCACAAGGCGCCCAGTCTCGTGACGCCAGTCATCGTCACCAACACGGACCGCTTCCGGATCTCCCAGGCAAACACGAAGCGCATGGTCGCAAGCGGCGATGCGTTGTTCGAGATCGAACAGTACGCGGCCGGGGATGCCGATGCCGAGCACAAGGCCGCGGAAGTCGTGGTCAGTGAAGCCGTCGTCGTCGATCACGCGCACGGCATCCACGCCCGGCCCGCGGCGCTGATCGCGCGCATCGCCAAAGGTTTTCCTTACGAGATCGAACTGCGCGCGCGCGGCCGTGGCGCTCGCGCGCGCAGCACCGTGGCGCTGATGTCGCTCGGCATTCGTGGCGGCGACGAAGTGGTCATCGCCGGGTTCGAGCCGGCGGCCGCGCGGGGCATCGCGGCGATCGCACGGGCGATTCGCAATCTCGAAACGGTCGCGCCCCACCCGGAGGCGGCTGCCCAGCCTGCGCCAACGCCACACACCGGGGACCCTTCGCGATTGCGCGGTGTCATCGCCAATCCTGGCCTGGGCGTAGGCCCGGCCTTTTTCCTGAAAGCGGCCGATCTGCCCGTCGTCGAAGCGGGACGTGGAATGACCGGTGAAACGCTGGCGTTCGATCGCGCACGCGACACCGTACGCGCGCGGCTTTCACGGCTCGCGACTTCGGGCGCACCGACGGTGCGCGAGATCATGGCGGCGCATCTCGAGTTGCTGGACGACCCCGATCTCGTCGACGCGGCGCGCGCGGGTATCGCCAGGGGCAAGAGCGCCGGCTTCGCGTGGCGCGCCAGCCTGCGCGCCAGCGCGCGAATCCTGACCGACACTGGCGATGCGCGTCTTGCCGAGCGCGTCGACGATCTGCTCGACCTCGAGAGGCAGGTGCTGCTGGCGCTCGAGGGCGCGCGGGCGCCGAAACTCGAGGTGCCGGCCGGCGGCATCCTGCTCGCGCGCGACCTCACGCCTTCGCAGCTCGTCGACTTCGATGCCAAGCAGCTCGCCGGCATCGCGCTGGGCGCCGGAGGTCCGACGTCGCATGTCGCGATCCTCGCCGCGACGCTCGGCATCCCCATGCTGGTCGCGGTGGGGCCTGCCGTGATGAAGATCGGCGCTGGCAACGTGGTCATTCTCGATGCCGACGCCGGCGAGCTGCGCGCCGAACCCGACGCACAGTCACTCGATGAGGCGCGCAACCGCTTCGAGAGAAATCGTGCGCAGCGCACGCAGCAGATTGCCGCCGCACAGCAGGATTGCCATCTCGGCAGCGGCGAGCGCATCGAAGTGTTCGCCAACCTCACGGGCTCCGAAGTGGATGCCACGCTCGCGGTGGCCCAGGGCGCCGAAGGCTGCGGCCTTCTGCGCACGGAATTCCTGTTCCTCGAACGCGAGACCGCGCCCGATGAAGCCGAGCAACTGCGCTGCTACCAGCAGGTGGCACGCATCCTGGGTTCGCGGCCGTTGATCATCCGCACGCTCGACATCGGCGGCGACAAGCCCATTCCCTATCTACCCATGCCGCCCGAGGACAACCCGGCGCTGGGATTGCGCGGAGTGCGCACCAGCCTGTGGCGCCCGGACCTCCTCGAAGTGCAGTTGCGCGCGATGCTGCGCGTGCAACCCGCGGGCCTGGTGCGGATCCTGCTGCCGATGATCACCGACGTCGCGGAGATCCGCTCCGTGCGCAGCCTGCTGGAAGACGCCTGCGAGGATCTCAAGGTGGCGCCACCCGCGCTCGGCGCCATGATCGAGACGCCGGCCGCCGTCATGCTGGCCGACGGCATCGCCCGCGAAGTGGATTTTCTTTCCATCGGCACCAACGATCTCGCGCAGTACACGCTGGCGATGGACCGCGGACACGCCGAGCTTGCCTCGCGCATCGACGGCGTTCACCCGGCGGTCCTTCGGATGATAGACATCACCTGCAAGAGTGCAGCGGCGGCGGGCAAGCCGGTCGCAGTGTGCGGTGGCCTGGCGGCGGATCCGTCCGCGGTGCCGGTGTTGCTGGGTCTCGGGGTTACCGAATTGTCCGTGGTGCCCACGTTGATTCCGCAGCTCAAGGCGCAGGTGCGGGCGCTGACGCTGGATGTCTGTCGAGCCGCCGCTGCGCGCGCACTGTCCCTGGAAAGCGCTGAGCAGGTGCGCGCGAAATGAACAAGATCATTGCGAAGCTGCAGCCCATCGGCCGCGCGCTCATGCTGCCGATCGCGGTGTTGCCGGTGGCGGCGCTGTTGTTGCGCCTGGGCCAGCCTGACCTCCTGGACGTTCCCGCGATCGCTGCCGCCGGGGATGCCATCTTTTCGAACCTCGGCCTGCTGTTCGCCATCGGTGTTGCCGTGGGCCTCGCGCAGGAAAATCACGGTGCGGCCGGGCTTGCCGCGGTGGTGGGTTACCTGGTGGCCACGCAGGGCGCCAAGGTGCTCATCGATGTGCCACCCGATGTCACCGCCAGTGTTCCCGAGGCGTTGAAGGACCTGGCTGCCGCGGCGTATCGCGCGAAGGAGCTCGGGAAGCTCAGCGTACCCGTGGGCCTGCTCTCCGGCCTCATCGCCGGCTGGGCCTACAACCGCTTCAACGACATCCGGCTGCCTAGCTACCTGGCGTTCTTCGGCGGCCGTCGCTTCGTGCCCATCGTCAGTGGATTCGCGGGCCTGGGGTTGGCGCTGGCCTTCGGCTTCGGGTGGCAGTGGCTCGAGAGCGGCATGGATGCCGCCAGCCAGGCGGTGCTCGGCTCCGAGTCGTTCGGACTCTTTACGTATGGTGTGTTGAACCGCGTGCTCATCGTCACGGGCCTGCATCACATCATCAACAACATCGCGTGGTTCCTGTTAGGCGACTACCAGGGCGTCACCGGCGACCTCAAGCGCTTCTTCGCGGGCGACCCGACGGCGGGCGCCTTCATGTCGGGTTTCTTCCCGGTGATGATGTTCGGCCTGCCGGGCGCCTGCCTCGCCATGTATCGCACGGCGACTGCCGCGCGGCGCGCCGCCGCGGGTGGCCTGCTGCTCTCGATGGCGCTCACGTCGTTCCTGACCGGCGTCACCGAACCCATCGAGTTCGCCTTCATGTTCCTGGCGCCCGTGCTGTTCGCCATCCACGCCGTGCTGACCGGCATCGCCATGGTTCTCATGCATGCGCTCGGTATTCACCTGGGCTTCGGCTTCTCGGCAGGGCTCTTCGACTACGTGCTCAACTATTCACTGGCGACGCGGCCGCTGATGCTCGTCCCCATCGGCCTCGGCTATTTCGCGCTGTACTACTTCCTGTTCCGCTACTGCATCGTGCGCTTCGATCTGAAAACGCTGGGACGTGAACCCGAGGGCGCGGCGGTCGCCAAAGCGGAAAGCGGGTTGGATACGGGAGCCGCGGCAGGCTGGATTCGCGCGCTCGGGCAGGCCGCCAACCTGCGCGCGGTCGAAGCGTGCACCACGCGCCTGCGGCTGGTGCTGAACGACCCCAGCCTGATGGACGAACCGGCACTGACGGCGCTGGGCTCGCGCGGCGTGTTGCGAATCGGCGATGGGGCGGTGCAGGTGGTCGTGGGACCCATTGCCGATCAGCTCGCCTCCGAAATCAAGGCGCAATGGCGCGCGCCTTCGCACGCGGTGTCGCCTCCCCCATCGGCGCCCGCATCGGCCCCAACGCCGAAACCGGCCGCCGCGCCGGATGGCCCGGTCCTGGCCGGCGTCCTCGCCGCGCTGGGTGGCCGCGGCAACATCACCGCTCTGCACGCCAATTCAACACGCCTGGTCATCGCGGTCCGCGACCCGGCGGCCGTGGATGAATCCGCGCTCGGGCGGCTGGCCCAGGCGATCGCGCGCCCGACGCCCGAAAGCGTGCATCTCATCGTGGGGCCGGCGGCCCCGAACTGGCTCGCCGGCATGGAAACCCTGACCCGCCAGTAGAAGCCGAGCCGAGTGCCGGATGCGCCGAGCCGACCGGAAAGTCAGCTCGTAGTGACAACTGACACTTTCAAACGAATCAGCGGCTTACTACACTGCCGCCCCATCTGAGCAGGGAATAGCGGGCCATCCGGCGGCTGACGCATGAATTCCCAACCGAAACAACACATTTAGGTCTGGGGCGATGCAACCCGAAGCGACGCTCGAACGTCGTATGTCGGGGCCCCCGAAGGAATATCGCGTGATCAACAGAAACAGAACTCTCCACCAGCTCGGCTTGGTGGTCTCCCTCCTTTCCCTGCTCGGTCTCGCCGGGTGCGGTAAAGGCGCCGCGGGCAACACGCCGGATAAAGATGCGACAGCCAAGATGCTGCTCTCGCCCGAAGACCTGCTCACGGTCAGCACCGATGCCATGGCCTCCGGGCCGTCCATCACCGGGTCCATCGAACCCGAACGGCGCGCCGACATGCGCGCGGAAGTTTCCGCCGTGGTCCTGGCGGTGCTCAAGGAAAACGGCGACCCCGTGAAGCGCGGCGACCTCATCGTGCGGCTCGACCAGACCTCGATCCGCGACAGCCTGACCGCGGCCGATGCGTCGGCGCGTGCGGCCGACCAGGCGTATGAACAGGCCGAAAGACAGTTCCAGCGCATGAGCACGTTGAAGCAGACGGGCGTGGTATCCACCCAGCAGCTCGAGGACGTGGAGATCCGCCGCAATTCCGCGCAGAGCGATCGCGCCGCCGCCAAGACGCGCGTCGTGACCGCGCGCCAGCAGCTCGAACGCACCGAGGTGCGTGCGCCGTTCGACGGCATCGTCAGCGATCGCAAAGTCTCGGCTGGTGATACGGCCGCCATCGGCAAGGAGCTGGTCAAGGTCATCGACCCCACCAGCCTGCGCTTCGAAGGACTGGTGTCCGCCGACAGCATCGGTGAAGTGAAGGCCGGTCAGGCGGTGTGGTTCAAGGTTCACGGCTTTGCCGCGGATGAGTTCACGGGTGTGATCACGCGCGTGAATCCCGCGGTCAACGTGACGACTCGCCAGGTTGAAGTCCTGGTGTCCTTCGACGCCGCGAAGAAGCAGCCGAACGTCGCCGGCCTGTATGCCGAGGGACACATCGAAACTCGCAGCAGCGCGACACTGAGTCTTCCCAGCGCATCCATCGTCAACGAAGGCGACAAGGCGTATGCATGGCGCGTGAGCGGTGTGAAGCTTTCGAAGGTGGCGCTGACGCTCGGCGATCGCGATCCGCGCACCGGCGCGTATGCGCTGCGCGGCGGCCTGGCCGCGGGCGACAAGGTGCTCAGGTTCCCGAACGCCGCGTTGAAGGATGGGCAGGAAGTACAGACCGCAGTCGAGGCAAAGCCGGCACTCGTGGTCGAAAAATAAGCGCCGCCAAAAAATAGCGGGAGGCGACATGTTTCTTTCCAATTTCAGCATCAAACAACCGGTCACGACCGTCGCGATCGTCATCGTGCTCATGTGCCTGGGCCTGCTGGCGCTCAAGAATCTGCGCGTCAACCAGATCCCCGACGTCGAAAACCCGGTGATGTCGATCAACTTCCCGTACCCCGGCGCCTCGCCGGAAACGGTGGAGCGCGAGATCATCAACCGCGTCGAGAAGCCGCTGCAGAGCATCCCGCAGGTCTACGAGATCTGGTCGAACGCTTCGGACGGCAACGCCAGCTTCACCATCATCTTCGACTTCGACAAGGAGATGACCGAAGCCGGTGACGAGATCCGCAACGCGATTGCTTCGGTGCGCTACAAGCTGCCCATCGAAATGCGCGAGCCGGTGTTGTGGCGGCGCGATCCCGCCGCGGATCCGATCGTCAACCTGGGCCTGTCTTCCACCAAGCAGACGCATGCCGAGATCTCGCGGTTCGCGGAGGACGTGTTAGCGGATCAATTGCGCGGCATCGATGGCGTTTCCGTGGTCAACGTGGACGGCGCGCTGCATCGCGAGCTTTCCGTGCTGCTGCACGCGCAGAAGATGCGCGAGTACAACGTGTCCGCGGGCGAGGTCGTGAACGCGTTGCGCGCGCAGAACACCAATGCGCCCGTCGGCCGCGTCAAGGGCACGATGGACGAGCAGAACATCCGGCTCGTGGGTCGCATCGAGCACCCGGCCGAATTCAACGACATCGTCGTGAAGCGCCAGGGTGGCGAGATCGTGCGGCTGGGCCAGGTGGCCACGGTCGAAGACGGTTTCGCGGAGCCGAGCAGTTACTCCTTGCGCAGCGGCCAGCCCAACGTGGGCCTGTCCATCATCCGTTCGCGCGAAGCGAGCACGGTGAGCGTGGCCGAACGCGTGCGCAAGGAAGTCGAGGAGATCAACAAGACGCTGCCCGAAGGCACCAAGCTCGAGGTCACGCGCGATGGCGGTGAGGAAGCGTCGCAGAATCTCAACAACGTGATCCACGCGCTGATCTTCGGCGCCGGCCTCACCATTTTCGTGGTGTACGCGTTCCTGAATTCCTGGCGTTCGACGCTGATCACGGGCCTGTCGCTGCCCACCTCGGCGGTAGCCGCGTTCATCGCCATCTGGCTGTGCGGCTTCACGCTGAACTTCATGACGTTGTTAGGCCTGTCGCTGGCCATCGGCGTGCTCATCGATGACGCCATCGTGGTGCGCGAAAACATAGTCCGGCACATGGAGCGCGGCGAAGACCGCCTCACGGCCGCGCGCAACGGCACGGCCGAGATCGGTCTCGCGGTGACGGCCACCACGTTCTCGATCGTCGCGGTGTTCGTACCCGTGGCCTTCATGGGCGGTGGAGCAGGCGAGTGGTTCCGGCCGTTCGCCGTCACCGTGGTGTCGTCGGTGCTGGTCAGCCTGTTCATCTCGTTCACGCTCGACCCGATGCTGTCGGCCTACTGGGGCGATCCGCCGGGATATGCGCACTCCGAACGCCGCGGGCTCGGCAAGGTGTTCGCGCGCTTCAACGCCTGGTTCGACCACCAGGCCAATCGTTACGGCAAGGTCATCGAGTGGGCGTTGCATCACCGCATGTACATGGCCTGGGGCGCGGTGCTCCTGCTGGTGGTGGCGCTGGGATATCAGGGCAAATTCGGCCGCAGCGAATTCCTGCCCAAGTCCGACTACGGCACGCTGGCCATCGAAGTGCGCACGCCGTCCTCGACCAGCCTCGAATACGCGCGCAACAAGGTGGAAAAGGCCGCCGAGCTCGCGCGCCAGATTCCGGAAGTGAAGTCCACCGACAGCCGCGTCAACTCCACGGGCGGCCGTGTCTGGGTGGACGTGGGCGACAAGACGGATCGCAAGCGCGGGCTTGGTGACCTGGCCGCGGACCTGCGCGAGAAACTCAAGGCGCTGGTCGGCGCGGAATACGTGGTGCTCGACGATCTGAACAACGGCGCTCGCAAACCGGTGCAGATCCAGTTCTACGGCACGGACTCGCGCAAGCTCATGGAGCTCACGAACCAGTTCATGGACAAGATGCGCACGATCCCGGGCGCCGTGGACGTGGGCTTGTCCGAGCAGGATCCGAAAGACGAGCTGCGCATCGAGCTCGATCGCGGCGTCGCGAACCAGCTCGGCATTTCCGTGAACGACGCCGCGCAAACGCTGCGCGTGGCGTTCGCGGGCGTGGAAGTGGGCGACTGGGTGGATCCGACCGGTGAATCGCGCGACGTTGCGGTGCGGCTGTCGCCCGAAGATCGCCTCGATGCCTCGAACATCGAACACCTGCCGATCGCCGTGACCGGCACCAACATGATGGTGCCGCTCGAGCAGATCGCGACCATCACCATCGACAAGGGCCCGGCGCGCATCCAGCACTACAACGGCAAGCGCACCGTGACCGTGTCCGCCAACGTGCAGGGTGTCGACTCCGGTACGGTGAGCTCGACGGCCAAGAAGATGGCGGATGCCATGGAGTTCCCGGCCGGTTTCGGTGTCGGCCTCGGCGGCGCGTCGCGCGATCAGAACGAATTGTTCGCGGAAATGGGCATCGCGCTGCTCATGGGCATCTTCGTGATGTACCTGGTGCTGGTCATGCAGTTCGGCTCGTTCACCGCGCCGCTGCCCATCATGCTGTCGTTGCTGTTCTCGCTGATCGGCGTCGTGCTCGCGCTCAATCTCACGGGCGGTTCGTTGAACCTCATGAGCCTCATCGGCGTCATCATGCTCATGGGTCTCGTGGCGAAGAACGCCATATTGCTGCTCGACTGCGCGCGCGAAGAAGAAAGGCAGGGCATCGATCGCGAGGAAGCGCTCATGCATGCCGGCCGCGTGCGCCTGCGGCCGATCCTCATGACCACGTTCGCGCTCATGGCCGGCATGATGCCGGTGGCCATCGGCGTCGGCGAAGGCGGCGAGTTCTACAGCCCGATGGCTGTGGCCATCATCGGCGGCACCGTGGTGTCGACGATGCTCACGCTGCTGGTCGTGCCGAGCTTCTACGACAGCATCGAGATCGCGCGCGAACGCGCCGCCGCCAAGTTCCACGCGCGCGCGGAGTACGGGAATCCGTTCCTCGCGTTCCTGATCACGGCCGGCGAAGTGCTGGCCACGCTCGGGTTCATGCGGTTCTTCTTTCGCGTGGGCCGCTCGACCTTTGGCCTCAATACACCGGCGGAACATCCGGTGGAACGCGCCGCGCGTGTCTCCGGAGCCTTGGCGCCGGCCGGCTTCGTCGCGCGCCCCAAGCGCTGGCAGCACACCGGATTCCGAAAGGTCGAGATTTCCAGCGGTACGCCGCCGGATTCACCCGATCCTTCCGCGATGCCGACACCGCCCGCGCCGAAGCCGCGCTGGAAGCCTATCAAGGCGAGTTGATCTTTCGACAAGCCGGCGCCGGGCGGACTTTTGGTCCGCGCGGCGCCTTCTCATTGCTTCAGTTCGCGACCTGCAGCCACTGCTGCGTGGTCAATCCGATCTTGCCGGCGCCCGCGCCCTGGGGGCCGGTGAGCAGCGCGGGTAGATCCACCAGCGAATCGACGTTCATCGGGTAGGTGGGCGTTCCGTTGTGCCACGCAAAGTCGATCTGCGGCGCCTGGACCGGTCCCAGCGTGCTGCCGGGCGTATCGCTGTCACCCTGCCAGGTCGCCCACACGAATCCGCGATCCGCGAAGGTGCTCTGCTGCGAAGCCACCGGCATGTATGCGGTGTCGCTGGCCAGCAGGATGTGCTGGATGTCCAGGCCACGAATGGCGCCCGTGTAGGCCGCGTTCGTCACGTCGGTCTGGTTGTTGCGGAACGGTGTCAGGACTCCGAAGAAGATGCTGCTCTCGATCTGCACGGCGCCGCCCTCGGTCGAGATGGAGGCGTTCGAGGTGATGCCGAAGTGGTAGGTGGAGTTCAGCGCCGTGGCCAGCGTCGGGTTCGCCGACACGATGCCATCACGCATGTCCTTCACGATGCGCGCATTGGAACTGTCCACGTACAGGTTCCAGGCATGCACGTCGCCGCCGCGCAGCCGTGGCATGCGGTCCTGCAGATCCTTGTAGAGATTGTGATGCAGCGTGACCGTGTAAGTGGTGAGGCCCTCGAGGTTGTTGGAACCGATGAGGTGGCCTTTCTTCTGCGGCAGCGCGATGTCGACGATCTGTTGCTGGGTGAAGGCGCCCGTACCGCGCAGCAGGTTGTACATCGGGTTGCTGGCGCGATTGGCTTCGAGATCGTCGAACTGGCGCTGTACGAAGCTTCCCGGGCCGGCCGCCGCCGGCACCACTTCGCTCCAGGACACGGTGATGGCGCTGGCGCCGCGCTTGATGTCGAGAACGCCGTCGTACGACTTGGTGAACGTGCAGTGGTCGACCCAGATGCCCGAAGTCACGCCGCCGCCGTCACCGATGGTGACGAAGTCCCAATCGTTCGAGTCGTAGTCGCCCTTGGTCGCCTCATCCCACTCCCACAGTTCGTCGAACTTGAGATTGCGCAGGATGAGATTGGTGCCGGCCTTGATGTTGAACTCCGCGTGGCGAATCGTTGCGCCGTTGCGCGAGAAGATAGTCAGGCCGTTGAAGTTCATGATGTCGAGCAGGCTGACGCCGCTCGCGATCAAGGCCGGATGTTTCTTCGGCGCGATGTTCTGGCGCAGCAGGCCATCGGCCTGCAGATCCGTCCCGACCTCGATCCAGCCCATGTTGAGGTCATTCATGATCTCGATGACCTTGACCGGGCTGGCATTCGACGCCTTCGCGGCGCGCAGCGCGGCGACCAGCTCCGTTGCCGTCGTCACCTTGCGATATCGCGCATCGGTATCGGGAATGTCGCCGCCGCCGGTCACCGACGCCGCCGCATAACCCTCTACGTTGAAACGCGCGACGCTACCCGGGAGCAGTGCGGGCTCCGTTGGGGTAGCGCCACGCGATTGATCGTCGGCATGGCTGGGGCCGGGCGTCGGCGTGCCGCCGCCACCGCCGGGGGTGCCCGGGCCGCCCGGAGTGCCGGAGCCGATCTCTCCCGAGAATTCATCGGGGCCGATGACTTCGGTGCCCGATGCGTCGCGAACGTGGACGTCGCTGAACGTCGCGGACGCACTCGCGGTGGTGCTGGCCGAGCTGATGATGAACCCGACGTACACATTGTCGGGCAGGCCGGCCGTGAACGTACGTACCGAGCCGGTTACGTAGGTCGTGCCGCCGTCCAGCGAAACCGCGGACTGGTAAGTGTTACCGGTACGCGTGAGCTTGAGGTACTGCTGGCCGGTGCCGGTCGCGGCGATCGTGCTGTTGGCATTCGACCCGGCCGCGATGCGATCGCTGCGCGCGAAGACGCCGTTGCCTCCGAGGATGGTCGAGCCGTAGATCAGTGCATTGCCGGCGGCGGAAATGTCGGGAGTGAGCAGGAGGCCAGTGCGTGCCTGGTTGCTGGTGCCGCCCGCGAAGTCCACGCCGTTCAGCCGTGCCGTGATCGTGAAATTGCCGCTGACGCTCGCGTACACGTAGTGGAAGACCTGCTGTGAGCTCTCCACCTTGCCGCGCCCGGAAATATTGAGCGCGTTGCCGTCTTCATTCGTGCTGGTGGTGCCCGCGGCGAGCACCGGCGGATTCACGGCGAGATTGTCGAAGTCGATGCTGTGCCAGACGGATTCGACCGGCGGCACGGTGATCTCGATGTCGTAGCCGCCGCTGGTGACGAGGCTGTCCGAGAATCCTGCGGCGCAGGCGACCGCTTTCAGCGTGAGCGAATTGCCGATCTCGATGGCGGCGCCATAGGTCTGGCCCGTGGTGCAGTTCGGCTCCGAGCCGTCGGTGGTGTAACGGAACGTGGCGGCGGGCGTCGCGGACGTCAGCGTGACCTGTTGCACGCTGGTATACGCGCCAGGGCCGGGGCTGAACACCGGCGGCGCCGCCGGCGGCGTGATGACGTACGCGGCATTGGCCACGGCGCTGTCGATCTTGCCGGCAGCGCAGCCGATCGCGCTCAACGAGGTCGACTGCGCCACTTCGATGGGGCCCGCGTATACCGTGCCGCTGGCGCAGCTCGCCGGCGTGCCGTCGCTGGTGTAGCGAATGCTGGCATCGGCCGTGGCGCTCGTGATGCCCACGGATTGCGTGGCGAGGTAGGTGCCGGCGGCCGGAGTGAATGCCGGCGTGGCCACTGTCTCCGGCGGCTTGATGACGTAAACGCCCTTGGTGATGACGCTCTCGTCGCGCAGCAGCGCACAGGCCATGGCGCGCAATGTCGTGTTCTTTGCGACCGCGACCGGCGCGTCGTAGATCGTGCCGTGCTCTTTCTGGCAGCTCGGCGCGCTGCCGTCGGTGGTGTAGACGAGGGTGGCGCCGAACGTCGGCGAGCTCATCGCGACGAACTGGGTGCCGGTGTAGGTTCCCGGTGCGGGGCTGAACTGCGGCGCATCTGCCTTCTTGCAGCCCGTGAGCAAACCGGTGGTGAAAAGCACGAGCACGCCCAGGCGCGCCGCCGCAGCGAAATTCTTCATCGCATTCCCCTCGTCTTGTTGTTCGACGTCGCGTTCAGCCGCCCAGTGATCTTGGCCACCGGTGTCATGCCGAATGCTACCGGTGTCATCCTGATTGGGACCGGTCGACGCGTCAACTCGTCAGTTTTACTTAAGGGGGATTTTCGCGCGCGCTCTCGCCGGGATTACGGCCCGCTTCGCTCGCCGAACAACTGCTGCACGTTCTCCAGCGCGAGCGCTTCGTCGTACAACTTGAGCTCGTCCACGAGGCCGTTGTACGGCGTGTCCCAGAAATTCACGCCCAGCGCGAACTGCGTGGACGGGGCCGGCGTGAACACGTCCGGGAAGTTGGCCAGGGTGTTCACCCGTGCGCCGTTCAGATAGAGATTGAGCGTGCCGTTGTTGATCACCATCACGAGGTGCGACCAGGCGCCCGTCGGAATCGCAGAATTGAAGTCGCCGTCGAACCACTGTGTGCCCGACCACAGCATGGTGTTCTGCGCGCCGGGTCCACGCGGCACCACGCTGTGGTCGGGCAC
>Ga0193753_10001238_pt1 | contig 22216 bp, 17 predicted proteins | sample H1c2metaG_FD_144925 | JGI IMG/M metagenome (GOLD analysis project Ga0193753, IMG submission 144925) | Soil microbial communities from a riparian zone of the East river system, Colorado, United States - H1c2 | ecosystem: Environmental > Terrestrial > Soil > Riparian zone | place: USA: East... | reverse complement strand
ATCCGCCGACCAGGGTGGCTGGTGTAATCCAGGTCGGAGCCACAGCGGCACCGTTGGACTGAAGTATATTTCCTAGCGTGCCCGCAAGATTATTGGGCATCAAAGCGCCGCTGAATCTAATGTTACCGGTAACATCCAATGCCTCGGAAGGGGCTAAGTTCGCAATACCAACTTTACCTGTTCCATCAATCCGAACCCTTTCATTAGCATTGGCTGTACCACCAGTAAAGAATCGTATCGGCTTTGCTGCCGTTGCATTTCCAATGACAAAATCATTTCCCGTACTGTATAGGTAAGCAGTGTTAGCGCCGCCGAGAACCGGCAAAGAAGTATTTGAATATCCGCTGGAATTAATACCCATATCAATATAGTTGACCAACTCAGTTCCGTTGTTGGAACTCGCAACCATATCTGAACTTGCACTTGTCCCTGCGGAACCGTTTTTTACGTTGATCTGGAGATAGTTATCGATACTTCCTTTTCCCGTCATCAAATTATAAGATGAAGTAGTGCCAGCATCAATCAATAATTTTTCAGGGTTTGTCGGATCAAAGGCATTGGAACCCACGCTCATTCTCCCGCTTTGCAGACGCATGATCTCTGAGGTGCCGTTGACATAGTGATTGCTCTTAAAAAGAATAGGTTCATCACCATCGTCACCAACAATAAATTCGAAACCTCCGCTATTGGCGACTCCAGTTGATCCAAATTCAAAATAGTCGGTTCCGGCGGAACTTCCTTTCACACGAAAATTTCCATTAACATCTGTCCACATTTTTGGTTTGTAAAATGAGGCGGCAGCGGCTTCAAACTGTAATGCAGAACGCACATACGTCACTTTCTCGTTTGCATCCTGATAGTCTATGAGGTACGGTTGTCCCGAAACATCAAGCAGGCCCAACGTTTGACGTCTGCCGAATTCCAGGAAGGATAGCGCATTAGATTTAAAGATCAAGGCCTTGTCATCACCGGTTCCTACAAAGTTCGCAGTTGTTACTCCTGTATTTCCACCCAGTGTCCAGGCCGTAGAAGATGCAGCGCTATTGGTAAAGGCAATCCATGCTAATCCACTCCAGTAATAATACCCGGGAATAACGTTGTTAGGAGTCGTACCGGCTGCCACCGTGTTGAATACGAGCAAACTGGTGGCTGGTGAGGTGATCGGACCTGCCACATTCGTTGCTGTCAAGGCAACTCTTGGAATTAACAATCCCTTATCCGTTGCAATAATATCGAGCATGGCAGAGGCAGCCGGTGTAGCGCCAGTGGAATTTATTCCGATGTTTTGCGCCAATCCAATTTGACACAGCACTAGGGTACCGACTAAAAGTGTGAGAAACCTCTTCATGTTTTTTCGTTTGAAAATTCCTTACACAAATATTAGAAGCCGTATGCTGCAAAAAATCGGGTAAATGATGAATTTGAATAAATCGGGATTACTCTAACGCTAAGGCATTCCCTGATGCGGATTGATAAACCGTCAATCGATTGAACGGCTGCTTTCAGTTTGAGAAAATCAATTGTTGAATCCCAAAGAGACAACTACAGAAAAATCTTATTGAAATGGTTTCCGGCAATAACCTCACTAGCCCTTAAAAGAGACAACTAGTCTCAGTACAAATTCAGCTATTGAGGATGATCAGATGATAGTTGATCCTATCGTTGATTGTGTGCACTTTTATCGAGAGCAATTAACTTACCAATCCCTAAGGCCGCTCCTGCAATCAGCAAAATCTCTATTCCTTTGATGGGAACTGCGTTGTCCGGATCAACCGGTGGATCGTGTGGTTGCGCAGACAGGAACGACATTATCGACAGCAATATGGCTGTTACAACTGCTCTCTTCAACATACTTTGAGATTTTAATAGTGGCAATTGATACTTGGAATTTGTTGTTACCAACACAATTGCATTCTATTCGCAAATTATGCCAAAGAGCGGAGCATATGAATCCGGAGGATGACGAGTTTTAAAAATCCGGATATCCAGTACCTTGTAAGAGATTTACTTATAGCGGAACCAATTATGCTAAATAAGAAACGACTCGATAGACGTCGAATACCAGACGATGGTGATTTCCGTCGACAGCATGATGCATCGGCAGTAGTCGATACTATTTGATCAATGTCAGCGCGTAATCGCTGCCTTCCTTGTCAAAACCAGTGGTATTTGGTCAATGTTATGAATGAGGCACGAAGACCTCCGCGAATACGACGTTGATGGTTCTGAGTTTTTATCTAGGCCAGACTGTCGCGAGTTTCTAATTTCTCCTTCACGTGCTCGGCCCACTTTTCAAGCAGACTGACTAATACTTCAAGCTTAACAGGTTTACTTATGTAATCGTCCATACCAGCTTGCCTGCACGCCTCCTTATCTTCGACCATTACATTTGCTGTCATTGCAATGATAATGGGTTGATGATATTGTTTTAACCGTATTAAACGCGTGGCTTCCAGACCGTCCATTTCAGGCATCTGTACATCCATGAGGATCAGATCATAGAATTGCTCATTGAATTTTTCAATAGCGTCCAGTCCATTCTGCGCAATTTCCACTTGGTTGTATCCTAGTTTGTTCAGCACTCGCGTTGTCAATTTCTGATTAATGAGATTATCCTCAACCAATAAGATTCGGAGCCTATGGTTATTAGCGAAGTCTTCAGATAAGATTCGATTTGACAGTTGGATCTCTGCGATACCATTACTAGTTTCTGGTCTAAGTGCCTGATGAATATTGAGGTTTAGTTGCTGCTGCCTCACCGGTTTGCTTAAAATGGATGAGAATAACCCTGGGTACTTGTTCTTGCTTTCATCACCAACTGAACTCAAGAGGATAATTGGGAGAGAAGGATAACTTGTCTTAATAGCGCGTGCAAGCCCCAACCCATCCATATCCGGCATTTGCATATCCGTTATAACAAGGTCAAACTTCTCCGGCTGCGCCAGTATTTCCAACGCTTCTCTTCCTGACGTAGCTAATGTCGGAGACAACTTCCACAGCATCAACGAATTCTTAAGTATGATCCGGTTCGTTGTATTGTCATCCACTAACAAGACCCTTTTTCCCTCGTTACCCAACGTATTGTAGTGCGCGTATTGCCGAAGTGATTCCTGGTTGACTAAACTTCTGATTGTAAAGGTGAAAATAGTGCCAACTTTTGACTGACTTTCGACCGAAATTGTCCCATTCATTAAACCTATAAGTCGCTGACTAATTACCAACCCCAGGCCTGTGCCTCCGTATTTACGGGTGGTCGACGAATCTACCTGCGAAAACGCTTTAAATAGCTTAGACAATTTATCCCTTGGTATTCCGATGCCAGTATCTCTGATTTGAAATGCAAGTTCTATTTCATTGTTAAAATTATTCAGTAGATTTATCCCGACGAAAATTTCGCCCTGATTTGTAAACTTCATAGCGTTACTGATCAAATTAAGCAGGATCTGTCGCAACCGGTGACTGTCTCCAATAATCTGAGCGGGTATCTCGTAGTCGATTTCATACACCAGGTCCAGATTTTTTTCAGCAGCCTTCGCGGAAAAGACATCCATCACCTCCTCAATGCATTGCCGCAAGTCGAAGGCATGGTGGTCCAGTTCAAGGTTGCCAGACTCAATCTTTGAAAAATCCAAAATGTCGTTAATTACCGTAAGCAATGCATCGCCGCTATTTCGAATCGTATCGGTGTACTCGCGCTGCTCAAGTGTGAGCGCAGTCTCCGACAATAAAGAAGCCATTCCCAGCACACCATTCATGGGTGTACGGATCTCGTGACTCATGGTGGCGAGGAAAACACTTTTCGCTTGGTTGGCCTTCTCCGCTACGGTTCGTGCTTGCTCCGCGACCTCGAACGCTTCGCGCAGTGTCGCCTCTCTTTTTATTTGCTCATCATGGAGAAGTGTTTCTTTCTGCAGTCGAATTAATTCAAGGTTTTGGATGATTTGAATTACGCTGGCCTTCTTCAATTGGTACCCCCACAATCCACAAATAAAAAAAATGACTCCAGCAAGTACAACGTGAATGATAAATGTCTGCAGTTCAAGATAATCCAGTTGTGTGAAATAAATACCCTCCGATCCAGTGTTCTGGAGGTAACCGAAAAGACCATGATGAATCAATACAACGATCAACATTGGGATTTGCAATCTCCAATTTTGATAGGTGATGAGTATAGCACTGCCAATAAAAGCTATAAAGTGCATTTCAAACATTCCATGCATCTGATAAATATATTGCGCCATGAAGACGCCTAACACGACGCCTAATACGTATTGGTAAAGGTCAGATTGCGGCAATAGCCACTTCACGGAATAGTAAGCAACTAGTGAAAGTCCCCCTACTCCAACGGCTATAAGCCATGTATCAAAATAAAAAGCAAGCGCCAATCCGGTGAAAACAAAAGTGAAAAGAAAGTAATTCACCAGCTTGTCCGACCTGTTCTTTACGTCGTGGGTAAACTTCGATGTATTGATCAGGAGCTCGTTTTCGTCAAATGTTAAACTTGTATTTTTCATTATTTTGAACACATTGTAATTTGACAACCATATGCCTTAAGAGCGATTGGATCGAAGTTCGGGTTTCGCGTTTCCTGCAGCACTGCGTCCAAAGCCATTTGAGCGTAGTTGCTTTTTTCATCGGTACAATACCGACTACGGTTATAGTTACCTCTGTAGTAGAGTCGGTGATGACTATTGATGATGACCGCTTGTGGAGTTGAATACACGCCAAGCAAAGTCACTAGGCTTGAATCAAACACGACCGGAATATCAAGATCAAATTTGTCCTGTACTTCTTCAACCGAAATCTTTCTTCCAGGCTGGGTTAACGGCACAATAACAAAAGTTACATCGTTACCATAGTTTTTCACCAGCGATCTGAAATGCGGAATATTAAAACGGGAGCATGGGCAATCAGGGTTAAAAAAGTGAAGTAGCGTTGGCTTTCCTGCGTACGTCGCCAATGACCGCGGCATGTCGACACTATCCCCCAGGTTAACATTTATATGGTTTCCCGGAACAGGAGTGGGTAGACTGTATCTCCAATCGTTATACCAAAACAACGATACAATTCCGACAATCAGAATACCTAACCATGCGAATACAATGCTTTTTTTCATTTTGAATCCTTATACATGCAAAAAGCGCTGCAGAAAGTTTCTACCTCCGATCACGCAGAGTTCGCGAGACGGGTAGCTCTGCTTCGACATCAAGTTACTACTCATAAAGCGTTCACTTTTCCATTCACGTGTAGCGCCCACTTTTCCAGCATAATTACCAAATCTTCAACGTGAACAGGTTTGCTGATATAATCATCCATCCCTGCCTGTAAACATTCTTCCCTATCGCCATGCATGGCATTTGCAGTCATCGCGATAATAATGGGTTGAGACGTAAGACAAAGCCTTAACATGCGAGTAGCCTCCAGTCCATCCATTTCCGGCATTTGAACATCCATGAGAATCAAGTCATATTTCAATCTGCTGACTTCCTCCAATACTTCCTTTCCGGTCTGAACGATGTCCGGATCGTAGCCCAGCTTTGCAAGGACCTTCATGGCCAGTTTCTGGTTCATTCGATTATCTTCCGCAACTAAGATTCTTAAAGGATACTTGATCGCAAACTCACTGGATAATTTTGGTGATGAAGAATTTATTGCCGTTGGATTCGGTTCTTCCGTGTGAACCAACGACCTTAGAATGTGCTCATTGAGAATATGGAACCGTATGGGCTTCATAATGACCGATCTAAAAAGTTCAGGATGATTCTTACTTTCCGAATCGCTGGCAACGCTCATTAAAATAATAGGGAGGGACGGATTCTTCGTTCGAATGGCTTGCGAAAGCATCAGTCCATCCATTTCTGGCATTTGCATTTCAATAAGGGCGAGATCAAATGTTGAATCTTCGGCGAGCATTTCCAGCGCCTCCGCTCCAGAACTGGCCACTGAAGGTTCCAGATTCGAACGTTTAATTTCCGAGACCAGCGCTTTTCTAAGCGTGGCGTTATCCTCCACCACCAATATCCTCTTTCCGTAATGCGTCGTGACATCAAGCACAACCGGTAGGATTGGCTCGCTCTTCTGGATTTGCAGATTGAATTTTGCCATCGTGCCCTTTCCCTTTATGCTTTCAATCTTCAACCGGCCACCCATTTGCGAAATTATTCTTTTGCTAATCAGGAGGCTGTTGTCACTTTGTTTGGATTTGTCAATTGATAGGTGATCCATGGATACAAGTTTGACCAAGTCATTCGGCATACCTAAACCATTGTCGTGTACTTCAAATTCAAGATCGAGGATATTTGCATTCTCATCAGCAACATCAACTTTCACAAAAATTTCTCCGTCGCGGGTGAACGTAAGGGCATTCTCCACGAGGTTCATCAACACCTGTCGCAAGCGTAAGCTATCCCCGACAACCAACGATGGCACGCGATGATCCACGTGATATACGAGTTCCAGATTGGTCTTTGCGGTCTGACTGGCAAAGACCTCAAACACCTCTTCGATGGAATTTCGTAAATCAAATTTTTTATGTTCAGGCTGGTTTTGGTCGCCATCGACCTTGGAATTTGCTAAAGCGTCACCCAGAAAGACGTCGTTGATCATTGTGATCAGCGTTTCACTGCAGTGGCGGATCGTCCCGTTGTAGTCCTTCTGTTCTTGTGTAAGTGGGGTTTCATCAAGCAAAGAAACCATTCCAAGTATGCCGTTTAAAGGGGTTCGTATCTCGTGGTTTATGAGATACGATAAATGTTTTTTAGAGGCATTGACGAGAACCAGTTGTTCGGAAGATTTGCGTTCACTTGTACTAGCGTACGCGAGCATTTCTGTTTTCTCGAGCACCTGCCGTTCTGCCTCATGTTTTCGATTTCTTAACGAGATGAACACACGCCAGAAGAACAAATATGAGGCCGCCACGCCTAGCAACAATACAATCTGGAGAATGTTCATAAATCGACAATTAAAATGAGATTATTCGGTAATATCTGTCACTTCGTCCTTTTCGATGCTGCGACACCATAGTTTATGCCCACTACAAAATACCGGAGGTTATCACCAGGGCTGAAACAATACAGCGGAAAAGTCCATTTTCCAAGGGTGACGCCTAACGCAATTCCGGGCTCTATCTGTGAAGACCAGCCTTGCGGCTGATACGTTTGCTGCGTACTCAATCCAACATAAAACCATTCGCGAAGTTGATATCCAACGTCAGACCAAGCGAACAAAAAATCTGCATTCGATTCGTAAAACGCACGGGTATATTGAGATTGAGTCGAGAAGAATAGTTTTTTATACTCGATTGCAACATTTGCACCTGCAGACACTCCTTTAAACGCTCCGAAAACACAACCAAGAATAGGTGTAACTGAATAGGTCGGCCCACGCGTGCCAGCGAACGTCCTTCCCAGGTAAATGGAAAACGAATTCAATGCTTCATAATTATACCTAGCTTCTACATAAGCATTATCCTTAGCTTGATAATTGAATATCGATACCGGTGTAATGCCTTCTTTATTTACATAGCCATATTGCTCCAAACCCACCTGCGCAAACGCGCTGATGACATTAAAAGTCACAAGGAATAGCAGGCCAGGCAGACTATTTCTCATTTTCAATAATGATCAATTCCGACGTCGCGAGCTTTCTCAGTAAGCAGATCTCTTTTAAGTGAGGATTCCACGAGAACAATAGTACATCAATCGGTCGCCACAACAGCACCCAACTGAAAATGTCCAAACTATTATGTAATGCAGCGAGTACTCTATTATTTTCGTCAATCAACATCGGAATAAATCCCTGGGTGATCAACACCACGACAATACTAACGGCAAGCAAAATCCAACTTCGTATCTTAAATCGATCGAACTCCTTTATGCGACTTGCCATTTTTAAGGCATAGTGTCTGCGTATCGAGTAGATAAGAGGTTGAGCGTATTGCTTGTCTATTTCACTCACGCATTTAAACTTGTAGAAGATCAGAGAATATCGTTTTGCAGCAACCGACGTCTCACGTATATACTCCTGCAACTGGTGACTCAGTTGCCTTTTATAGATGGGCGCAGGGTCATGACTATTGAAATAGTCATTGATCGTATGCATATCGACGGCGAGAAAAATATTTATTGTGTCTAGAGTCGAGTCGGTCATGGATCTCATTATTTGTCCGATGGAATTGCAATTCGCGTTGACGGCTATTTTTTTACTGCCCAAAGACTAACGATTATTGCAGAGCAGAGCTCTTTCAGTAGTGAGATTCTTAATCCATTAGCTTCTCCATTTTTTAAGTCTTCCACCAGCGCATTAAGCTCTTGATCGTCCAACATGACTAACGTGGTTTTTACTTTATGACATGCTTTAAGAAAGAACGATAGCTCCGTCTGCTCAATTGATGTTTGATAAGATTGCTGCAGTTCCTCCAGATTTTCGATGATGAGTTCGATCAATTCCTGCTTGAATTCGGGATCGTCGTCGGCGTAGAGATTAAAATCGATAAAAAGTGTCCGTTTTACCGTACTTCCATTAAACCTGGTGTTCATCAGCTGTATTATTGAAAGCTCAAAATTGCAGAATGAAAGAGTGGCTGAAATCAGGGTAATCATGAATTTAAATAAATAGGGATTCCTCTGAATCACAGGTGGGATTATTATCAACTGACGCGACGGTTCTCGGCAAGCTGAATTCAATTCAGGTAAAAGTTCTTCCCATCGGAGAAATCCTTATGGTCGTCAGAGAAATCCTTAAAGACATAAAATCCGGACTGGACATTTGGCTCACTGCTAAACGAAAACCATTCGCCACTTGAGAGCGTTTCTTACTTAACAGGATGATTGAATTCAAAAAATACTAGCACGCCACGCGAAAGAAGATCCGACAGGCAGTAGCTTTTAATTAGTCATTCACTACTCTGACTTCAAGCTAAGGGCCGGATTGGAAAGCGCTGCACTCGCAGCATGAAAGCTTACTGTGAGTAATGCTATCGCGATTGCCCCCAGTCCGGCACTGACAAACATCCACCATTCAATTTCTATGCGGTAAGCAAAATCCTGGAGCCATTGACGCATAGTCCAATACGTTAAGGGACAGGCGATAAGAATCGCGATCGACACTAGTTTAGCGAACTTGCTGGAAAGTAATCCAACAATGTTGAAAACAGATGCGCCCAGTATCTTGCGGATACCGATTTCCTTGATGCGTTGCTGCGCGACATAAGATGACAATCCCAGTAACCCGAAACAGGCCAATACGATAGCGATGCCTGCGAACAGATTCATTACTGAGCCAAGCTGCAGTTCAGTCCTATACATTGTGGCGTATTCATCGTCAAGGAAGCGATACTCAAAAGGCATGTATGGTGCAACCTGTTTCCATTTGGCTTCTATAAAAGATATGGTCTCGGGGAGATCTTGTGTATTTACTTTGACAAGAAGCTGTCCAACACTGCGCAATTCGGGGAATAGAGCGAGGGAACGGATGGGAGCATGCATAGATTCGAAATGAAAATTACGAACGACTGCTCTCACAAAGCCTGCACGGGATCCCATGAACATTTTTTTTCCAACAGCTTGTTCAGGTGACCACCCTAGTTGTCTGGCCGCCATCTCGTTTAATACAAAGTGATATGTTCTTTTCGCAATGTCATCGTAGGCAATATCTTTCATGTCTTGTTCAGTCACGTCATCTCCCGCGATGATTTGCAATCCGATTGTTTTAATGTAATCTTCGTCAATCACCGAACCCGTTACGGCAATTTGTTCGTCCTCAGCCATCATATCGGAGCGCATGTTATAGCCGCCTCCTATCTTAACAGGTGTGTTTCTACTTCGTGAAACAGCTATAATTTCATGATTGATTTTTAGCTGCTGCTTAAGGATGGATGTTTTCTCTAATTGTTGCGCCTCCGGCAATATCAACGGTATTGCCAGCACCTGATCACGATCATATCCGAGTTTTGCATGCTGAATGAAATAAAGTTGCTTTTGTATGATGATCGTAGAAATGATCAGAAATATAGAAATACCGAATTGAAAAATAATTAATGTCTGTTGAATCCATTTCCCAGAATGGCTATTTTTGAATAGGCCCTTTAGTACCTGGATGGGATGAAAGCCGGATAGGATGATGGCCGGATAGCTGCCCGACATCAAACCAACTACTAACGCGAGGGTAAATGAAAAAAAGAGGAAAGCCGGCGAAAGCAATGCGCGCGCATGCAAATTCCTTTCCGTTAGCTGGTTAAAATAGGGAAGCATCAAGGTTGCTACCAAAATGCTTAACAGAATGGACAGGAAACAGATGATGAACGATTCACCTATGAATTGCCAGAATAATTGTGACCTGGCTGCTCCTATTGACTTCCGGATACCCACCTCCTTCGCTCTTTCAACAGAACGAGCTGTGCTCAAATTGATGTATGTGGAGCACACAATAACAAGAATCAATAGGGCGACGGCAGAAAGAATGTAGAGGTATTGTATGCTCGTATTGGGCACAAAAGCTGCAAACTCAGAGTATAAGTGTATTTTACTAAATGGCTCCAAAACATAATTGATGGACGCTCCTTTTCCGGCCATTTCGATTTTCATAAAGGAGGACACTTTTTTCTGCAACGGCTCAAAGTCATGCTCGTCTCTTAATAGTAAATAGGTAGTGTAGTTAGCGTCCCAGTAAGTCTCTTGCTGATTTTCACCAAGCGAAGAAAAAGATGCCAGAAAATCAAACTTGATTTGGGAGTTCGCGGGATAATCTTCTAATAGTCCGGTTACTTCATAGGGTACTTCGTTTTCTCCGGTCAGAATTATCTTCCCAATCGGACTCTCATCGCCAAAATATCGCTTTGCGGTGGATTCTGTAAGCACCACTTTATGGGGGCCATCCAGTGCTTTTGCAGCATTGCCCTGAAGCATCGTGAAGGCAAACATTTCAAAGAAGGTGGAATCCGCAAACATGAAGTTTGACTCCGTGACGGGATTGTCTTTTTGCCTAACGATTACGTCAATGTTACGCATTTTCACCGCCGATTCTATTTCCGGAAAAGTTTGGACAAAAACCGGAGCGACTTTCGTGCTGGTTACGCTGACGCGCTTGAGTTCTGTGTCGCCATCAAAGTTGTACTCCATGATCACCCGCGCAATCCTTCTACCCTTTTGCTGGAATTCATCAAAACTCGTTTCATTTTGAATGTATAAGGCGATGAGTAAACATGAACTTAATCCTATGGTAAGTCCAAATACATTAATGAGCGAGAAGAACCTATTTTTCCACAAGCTTCTAACAGCGATCTTGAAATTGGTTCTGGTCATCTTATGGTCATTTTATTACTGTCACTAAGAAGATTGCTTAATACGAACAAAAATTGCCCAATCCCGTGGCTATGCTTGAAGCAAGGTTGCCAAACGAAACGCCTTAGGCCTAACGCAACTCCCATCGCTGAACTAAGGCCATTTCTCATTCCCTACATTTACTTCCTGTCATTAATATACACCCTTAAAATGAAACTTCCCGACTTGTCGGTCTGACCTTTGCGGCCAGCTTAAATAGATTTTGAACAGGAGCGCTCGAGGCCGATGTTGACTTGAATCCTTTAGTCATCAGCCACATCGCCAAAGACATTTCATAAAAGAACACGGGTACTGCAAACAGCACTCCCCAGGCTGAGATTTGAGAAAACACTCCGAATGTTACCAGTACGGCACAAGACGAAATCAGCGGTCCCCCTATCAGACCCAAAACTGAAATAAAGCGAGGAACGAGGTTTGATTTATACAATAAATAGCTTGTCATGAGGGTACTTGGTCCTAAGACTAAATTGGGTCCATACAAGAATGTCCAATTGTGTACGGCCACTAGCAACTTGCCGGACGCCACAAAGGACGCTGCACTTGGCTCGAGTGCTTCCGTAAACTCATGCCTTAGCGTTACAATTGATAAAAGGCTGATAACTCCGACGAGGATTATCACAGCTTCAAATAATCTAAAGCAAACCGTGCCAATGGCCATGCTTTCATTATACTTCCTCAGGATTGGAAACAGTGTAATTGAAGTACCTATTACAGCAAAAGCAAGTACGATTTCAAAAAATGCTCCCCATAAGACCTGGGTTTCATTGGCAGAAGTTTTGACGATGTACTCAGGATCGTTTAAGATGGGGCCGTATAAGATGAGACCTGCAATAGCCGATGCGGCTGCTACTATGAACAACACCCCGGTAACTATTGAGACATTTCTATTCACTTCCATTTTTCCAATTATTTAAATATTTTACAGTATACTAAACGTGAGATCCTATAGATCATTCAACTAGGGCACAAAACGACCAGAGACTTATACATTATAATCTTCTATTTTGTGCGAGCGGATTTGTCTTCCAGGGTTTAGAAAAATGCAAACTTATATTCAGATATCGATTGTACATTTCCTGGTCGTGAGAAACATTGGATAAACCGTATGTGTATCTAACGTCTAATGCAACGCTCTTTCGTTTTATCTTAAAGCGGTAACCAGCGCCCATTTGAATACCAGCATCCACACGCCTGAAGCCTTCGCCAGAATTGTTAAATGAGAGTGCTGCTGTTGAGCCTTCCATTTTCCTGGTTCCATAAAGATTATACGCTATCGAGGGCCCCGCATTCGCATAAAATTTACCGAAGTGGAAACGCGCTAGTACTGGTAATTCTAAAGCATAAAACCGGAGGGTTGTTTTGTTGGCAGTAAGTGGATTGCTGGCGTCTAATTGGCCACCTTTCATGATAAAATACAACTCCGATACGAGTGAGAAATCTGAAGTTATGCCAGCCTGAAAGGATGCCCCGACCTGTGCCCCAAATGTCGATTTCTTATAATCCGACAAGGAGCTATTAGATCGTCCATAATTGAAGTTTGTACTCACTACGTTGAGTACAAGGTCTAAATAGGTTTCGGGCATTTTATCGGCCTTGATTTTTTCAGATCCAATTCCTTGTGACTGACCAAATGTCCTTCCGCATAGGAAAATCATACCTAGTACGAGTCCCGTTTGTAGTATTTTCTTCATCATTGTATTGCTTTGGACAAATGAAGGGGAATGAGTCGGGGTCCACAATTCTATTATGCAAACCAAGGGGATGTGTCTGCAACCTGAGGATTTCAGCCTGCCAAATAATCGGGGACTATTGCCTGCTATTGATCAGCGCAAAGAAAGCGTCCTTGTAGGTCTCTGATATGGGAATCAGCTGGTCAGCAATCTTTATCCGGCTCCTCTCAATTGAAACAATTTTGCTGAGGGCCACCATGTACGATTTATGGACCCTACACACGATAGTGGATGGTATTAACGCTTCAAATTCACTGAAATTCTGCAAGGTCATCACTTTCCTATTGATCGTGTGAATTCTCCTGTAATCTCTCATCCCTTCAATGTAGACGATTTCGTCGAGCATGATTTTTTCAAGTCGATTTTCAGTCTTTACAAAAATGAATTCAGCCTGAGGTTCCGCGGAATGACGAACCAAATTCTCTTGAGCCTTATTTACAGCCTGCAAAAAACGATTAAATGTAAAAGGCTTTAACAGATAATCCGTTATCTGAAGTTCGTAGCCCTTTAAAGCATACTCCTGATAAGCCGTTGTAATGATAACCTGGCTTTCTATGTTTGAACTCTCTAGTAGTTCAATACCAGATAATTCATCCATGTTGATGTCTAAAAAAAGGACATCTACCTTATTGTTATTTAAATAGGCAAGACCCGTAAGGGCATTGTCAAACGTTCCACTTAGCTGTAAAAATGGAAGTTTACTGACAAAAGCCCTTGTCTTCTCAAGCGCAAGGGGCTCATCCTCAATGATGACACAAGTGTATTTAATCATTGGGTACTGTTAGGTTCACGCTGTACAATTCATCCTCCCGCTTAACGTCCAAAGTATGTTTTCCCGCATAAATGAGATCCAGTCGTTTTTGAACAAGCTCATTCCCTAATCCTCCAACAACTTTCTTAGCCGACTTTGAATCATATCTATTTTCACATACCAATTGTATCGTTTCATCCTTCACGATGATATTGACGGTAATGGCGTTTTCCAGTTTCTTATTGTTTGTATGTTTGAAGGCATTTTCAATAAACGGAATAAACACCATGGGCGCAATTCGCTTGGTGCCAACAGTGCCAGTTACTGAAAAGTGAACGTACGTTTGGTTCGCTGTTCTTATTTTCTGCAAAGCGATGTATTTTCCTATGTACTCGATTTCCTCAGAAAGGAGGATTTTTTCAGCTGTTGTTTCGTACAGCACAAATCGCATGATGTCGGATAGTTTATTTAAATAGTCGGACGCAGCGGCTGTATCCTTCAAAATTAACGAATCTATATTGTTGATGGTATTGAACAAAAGGTGCGGATCAAGCTGCGATTTGATTAGTGCCATCTCCATTTCATGATTCTTTTCCTTTAAGGCCTGCTTCAACTTGATTTCATTGAACCAGGTGATAAATCCCCTTATAACCAACGCCACGATGCCACATACGACCCCAATTAAAGTCATGGCCGAAATAACAATCACAGCCGTAGATCTGCCTTTCGTACCTCCACTATCCATGTCGATTATTCGGCCTGATTCTATCAGATACCGAAGCAGAGTGTATCCAATCACGGCTGTACCTACGGTGATCAGGATGCCATAAATTATTGACAGCAGAAACCTGTTTTGTTGAACATACTTTGGAAACAAATAAAAATAGAACAGATTGAACGAAATGAAGGAAGGAAGAAAAGCGAAGAAGAAAAGATTTTGCAAAGCATTAACAATACGCGATTCCTGATCACTTCCGGCGCTATTTCGATAAGCAACAGACAGTATGATTAATACTGATAACAAGTAGCAAGCCCAAAAACCGATGTGTAATAAAATAACGAATGATTTCTTCATGATCTCAGTGATACAGGCCAGTTAGCGTGGTGAGGGACGGTGCTGCACATCGTCCCTACCGGCAGGTCCTTCCCGGCGTTATTATTTTCCAGTAAGTTTCTTAATCAACGCTACTTCAGATTTATTATAAGGCGTTCCGTCTTTCCGGAAAATATCATGGAACCATACCTTTGGTTCTTTGCCATCCGGCATGGGAGTATCCCATGCATACATGGTATTTGTTTTGCCAGCCACCAGACCCCAATTGTATGCCCCAATGTTTTCTTCTTTTAACATGGGGAGGATGTTGTCAAAGCGACTGTTTCGTGTGCGCGCCATATACTCTGTACAAATGAGCGGCCGGCCATAGGTACGCAGACTGTCGATCCATTGTTTATGAATCTCAGGTTCCATATAGTTATGATAAGTCGTAACATCTGAATTGGCCAGTTGGTATTTGTTCAGGTCAACCAGTTCCTTACTCCACACACCAGCAGACAACGGCTGCGAAGGATTTACTTCTCGTCCCCACTGAAACGCCTTCTGCAACAACGGCATCGACTTATTCCCATATCCCGAATTGCCTGGCTCATTGTAGAGGTCCCACAATACAACTCGTTTGTCATTTGAAAAATGTGAAAGAACGCTCTTGGTATATTGTTCAAGGGTATGAAATAGTGACGTGTCTTGATGAATCTTATCACCAGGATCGCGAACCCAACCAGAATTGTGAATACCTGGTTTAGGTTCGGGTTGTTTACCGGCCTGATAGGTTGGATTCCAACAGTCGTCAAACAAAACAAACAGGGTTGATATGTTATGTCTATCTGCGATGTCCAGGTATTGCTCTATCCTAGATGTAAAACCAGTCGAGTCAATCTCCCAGGCAAGGTGATGAAGGTATACACGCATAGAATTAAAACCAATGGATTCGGCCCAACCCAGTTCACGATTGATTGTTGCTGTGTCAAATGTCTCAGCTTGCCACATCTCCAATTGATTAATAGCAGTACTGGGAATAAAATCGCTTCCTCGGAGCCATCCGACTTGTTGATACCATTGGTTTGTGTGTTCTTTTGTCCAAACGTCCCGTACGACAGATATCGGTACGGTAGACTCAGGCGCAGTATTTTTCTTCTGGCAGGAGGCAAATAGAGCTGCACCTACAGCGCATGCGATGAATAGTTTGTTGATTTGTTTCATGCGTCAATTAGAATAGTTTTCGATGAATGGAAATGTTAATAGACCGATACCGGGGACAAAGGCGAGTCGTTTTGCATTGGAGTCGATAACTCATCTGTTATTTTGTACCTGATGGAAGTTGTAATACCACACCCTCTTTTACAGGCACGTCAAAGAACGGTGTTCCGTCTGCGTTCCAAATGAATTTTTGCGCGCGCGGAGAACGGTGTTTACCACAGCCCTGACCCGGTTCACTATTCGCGTGATATAAAATCCAATCTTCCTTTCCGTCGGGAGATTTAAAAAAGGAATTATGTCCAGGAGCAAACACTTTATTTTTCGAAGACTGTGCAAAAACCGGATGTGAAGATTTTTTCCAGGAGTCGGCATCCATCAAATCGCCCTCGGTGGAAGCGGAGAGCAAGCCCAGCGCATAGAAATCAGTCCAGCAACCACTTGCCGAGTAAACGATAAACAGTCTATCGCCATGCACCAATACTTGTGGTCCTTCGTTGACGTCAACGTGCGCCGGATTTTGCGGATCGTTCAAATCTCCATGACGTTCCCATTCATTCTCAGGATGCGATATCTTAACGCGTTTGCCTTCTATTGTCCATGGATTCTTCATTTTCGCAATATATAAATCCTGGCGGCCATTCGTGTCCCCCTCCCACCCCGACCAGACCAGATAGCGTTGGCCCTTACGTTCAAAAACAGAGCCATCGATCGCCCATTTGTTTGAGGCATCTGAGATCTGACCCTTCAAAATCCATTCTCCTGCTAACGGATTGGCTGCGGCATTTTCAAGGACATAAAGTCTGTGGTTATCATTTCTTCCGTCATCAGCTGCAAAGTACACATACCATTTACCCTGAATAAAGTGTATTTCCGGCGCCCAGATTTCTTTTGAATACGAAGTACCGACAGGCGGAACCCATACTGTTTTGCGTTCCGCCGTTTTAAGATCAGCAAGACTTTTCGTTTTCCAGATGTCAATTCGATCCCCCAACGTATTGGTGTAGTAGTAATACCCATCTTTGTAGATACTCCAGGGATCCGCACCTGACGGCAACAAAGGGTTTGTAAAAGTTGATTGACCAAAACTGAAGCCAATTGTGACACCAAGAATGCAGAAAACTATTTTCAATTTTTTCATCCTTCTAATTCCAACCGGTAAATTAGGACTTTGTCAATATATGAAAATGGTAATCCTTGCATTTTTCTACGGCATTGGATGATTCGAAACCTGGTGTAGACTTCGTTAAAGAGCTACTCCTGCCTAATTAAAATCGAATATGATTTAATGCACTTCTGTGCAGGATCAATCCTGGCGATAAATTGTAGAATGTTTTCAGATGTTGCTTCTTCAAGGAACGGAACCTCTGACTTGGTGTATAACAGAACCAGATAGTTTACTTCCGCACTTTCTTGGGTGCTCACCTCATAGTCCAAGGCTTTGGACCTGGGGAACTTGTAGGGCTTACCTCCTTCAAACTTCTCACGCTTCTCTAATTTATTGGGGTATAGCAGTAAACTTTCATCGTCGCCGAGAATAAAAATATTCAGAAACCCTTCCTTGGCGGGCATGACCTCGAAGATCAATTCCTCCGGTGAACGGTAACTATCCCGAATACCTTTCACGTCCACATTAAACCCAGGATCCTTGGATCCTGTATGAAGAATAACGGAAGCGTTAATCCAAACCTCATACTTAAGGTCACCAAATTCATTTAGCTTCTTTTGCTCCTTGACTATTTGGAATCCTGAAATCTCTCCTGATACATCAATCGAGGTCACAGACTCGTGGATGTCTTTTAGTTTATTGTCTTTCTCGCTCTTGTAAAGCAAACTTGATTCCGCAACGTACTCGCTAGCACCTGCAATTCTAAGCGCCTCAGCTTTCGCCTGATCGATGGCATTCGCTCGCGCCTGTATTGGTGTAATGTCATTTGAGATTGTCCATTCGCCCATGATCATCTCCACTTTTTTCACGTCCTGCGCAAAACAGCATGATGCACAAAGCGACACAACGCCAGCGACACTGGCCATCCTCACTTTTGTCAGAACTATTGTCAGAATTTCCATGTCATCCATTTTTCATCAAGGTCGGGCGAAACCAGTACCTGTGGTCGTTGTAATAGACCATTCTCGAGCAGGGATGCCTCTGGGATTTCTTGCTCTAAGTGCTGAGCCAATTCGTCGAGTGTCAGGTTGCCTTGTGTTTCCTGTAATGTCTTTAGCAAGTAATAAGTAAATAGTCCGTGCGACTGCGCCTCAAAAGGCAACGAAACTTCTTTGTCGCTGCTGGCCGTAAAGGCCACAATGTTTCCCCCAACAATTTCGCTTTTAGGCCGGATCTTTACCGTCCTCGCTGATAACAGTCCATTTTCGCCGCGACCACCTCCGCTGAAGCAAGCGTCCAGAAAAACCATTATTTTGCTCGCCTTAGAAGACGCCAATTTTGCATACAAATCTTTGAGCTTGATAGCAGCATCAAGATTGGATGCGGCGACGTCGACAGGAACAAGGTAGCTTTCAAATGTTTCGAAATCAGGTAGCCCGTGTCCTGCATAATAAAAAATTATCTCGGCATTCGGCGTAAGCTTGGCTAATTCGGTAATTCTTTCAATTTCTCTGCTCATTTGTCCGCGCGTAGCATCGGTGAGCGTGAACGTATGCTTTTCCATCACACCGAGCGTGTTTACGGCGTACTCTTTAAACATTAGAGCATCGTTTCGCGCAAACAAAACATTTTGATCTGACTGTAAACCAGTCTGAAATTTTCCATAATCCTCATTTCCGATAATTAGCGCAAAGCGATTTTTAACGATTTTTCCCGTCGTTGGAATGCCTGCATCGACGTCGGATCTAAAGACAATTTTTTCTATGACAATCGGTTCCTCACTCTTTGGAGCAATGGTGATTGGCGGTGGTGTAATCGAACTTTCTCCTATTTGCATGTTCAGCGTATGGATCTGCTCGAATTTGCCATGGCCATCGGTAATAGATATTTCGATCGGGATCTCTTCCCTATCATACTTCTTATTGGCAAAAAATTCGAATACAATACTGGCGCCCTCGTTGGGTTTTAACCTGTCGATGTAGAAGCTAGATTCCGCGGCCGGGAATACCTTTTCAGGAGTCGTAAATTCAGTGCGTATGTCTATGGCCTCGCCTTGCCCTTTATTCTGAACCAGGACCGTCAGAGAAATCGGATGACCTAATCCAATGGCTTCGCCATCATTGCCAGTGAACCTATAGTCAGCTATAGAGATCTCCGGGATTTTTACTCTTTGTGTATTGAAAGAAACTCTGATAGGGTTAGAATCAAATCCGTTTGCTTCCTGCACATGTATCTCCAATTCTGCTTTTCCCGTCTCGAGAAAAGGCACCCCTCGTATCGGTAAGGCTATGCGCATGCTTTTGCCAGCAAAAAGGTCTCCAAGTTGCTTCTTGAACAACAGGGCAATGCCTTTGATCTGGTTTAAAGGAATGAGGTCGGCAGCAAGTGCGTGAGCATTGCCCTTGCCAAGGTTGGAGAGCGTAAAACTTATTTCGGCTTTTTCGTTTGCGTCAAGGACACTGTTGCTATTTCCATCCACATCGGAAAACGCAACATCGCTGATTTCCAGATTGGCTGGTCCGGTTGGTGCCGCCGATTTCGCAATGTTAACTTCCTTATCGGTGCTCCAACCAGCTTGACCACAAAGTTCAAAGCTGACAAGTGCGAATAGCACTACGTAGACATACCTGGTCATAAATCTTACTTTATAGAATCCACACGCAATTCCGAAACTGGCGCTAATAGGTTAGCGCTAGGCCTCACGAAAATAGAAAAGAAGGGTTAGTGCCAACCAGTTTCCTCCGCCAACTGTCATTTCAATTTAGGGAATGCGGTTCGGTTTTGCTAGCGTATTCGAGCTAAACCACAGGAATTAAAATAATAAGACTTACGACCCTATCAGGTATTTTTCTTGTGCGCGGGAAGCCAAAGGCAGAAAGCATGGCGGCGACTGAATTACAGACCTTTACGGGACAAAATACAATTGCAATATGATGGATTTCTCTTGGAGTGTATTTAAAATACACTTTCACTTGATTAAAGTTGCCGTTTTCTATTTTGTAGAATAGTAACTTGGCTGGGCGTGATTTCGAACGGAATTTCGACTAGACGCAGGTGAAGCGTCACGTACAAAAAATGCCTCACACCCTCAATCCAAAACTGATGAAAGTAATTTTCTATAGCACGCACCATTTTGAAAAAAATTATTTGGTGAACTCTCTCTCTGGATACGATTTGCTGTTGATTGAGTCCCCACTTACGCTTGAGACTGCAAGCCTCTCAACAGGTTTTGAGGCTGTCTGCATCTTCGTAAGCGACAATGCCTCGGCCCCCGTCCTTCAGAAACTGAGTGAGTCCGGCGTAAAGTATCTGGCATTGCGCTCAGCAGGCTTTAATCATGTCGATCTCGCGGAAGCTGGTCGCTTGGGCATAAAGGTAGCACGGGTGCCTGAGTATTCACCGGCGGCAATAGCTGAGCACACAGTCGCGTTGATCCTTGCACTTAATCGCAAATTGGTAAAGGCCCATAATCGTGTGCGCGAACTGAATTTTTCGTTGGATGGTCTTACGGGTTTTGACATGGTTGGAAAGACTGCAGGAATTGTTGGAACTGGAAAAATAGGACGTGTCGTTGCCAAAATACTGAATGGTTTCGGCTGCAACTTGCTGGCCTATGATTTGAATGAAAGTGAAGAATTGAAAGAAAAGTATTCAGTTCAATACACAAACCTGATGACACTATTTGCAAAATCTGATATTATTACCATGCACCTTCCACTGACATCAGATTCAAAGTATATCATCAATAGCAAGAGTATTGACCAAATGAAAACCGGCGTCATGATCGTCAATACGAGCCGAGGCGGACTTGTCAACACCAAAGATGTAATCAAGGCCCTTAAGACCGGTAAGATCGGCTTTTTTGGAATGGACGTCTATGAAGAAGAGAACGGACTCTTTTTTGGAGATCATTCCGACGAGATTCTTCAGGATGACGTAATTGCAAGATTAATAACCTTTCAAAATGTTTTGATTACGAGTCACCAGGCATTCTTAACGCATGAAGCCCTTTCACAAATAGCAGAAGTAACCCGCTATAATCTTGATTGCTGGGCCAAGGGATCAAATTCGGCCAATGAAATTCATTAAATGCAATCAACCACGAATTCTCTTGTTGGTAGTTAAGGTACAGCCGGTACTACAAGGGTATTCTGGCTGCCGGTAGAATCGTTTATCAATAATCCAACGGTAGCATCCGACTCATTGTCACGGATCACCTGTCCATACACACAACGAGAAAGATTGATCCCGGCTTTGAGATTACGCAGGACATTTCCCTCAATGATCTGGTTGGTGGCATCTCCGGCTACATCTTTTCCATCATAGAGACTGCTGTGTACCGTGGCGTATACGAAAATACCAGATACTGCTGGAGCTTCCGTTACTTCTGCCAAAGGCGTCTCTCCCGGGATTCCCGTGATGTAGTTATCGCGGATTTCATTTCCAAAATGAATTACGCCTATATACCGTCCGTTGGTTCGTCCCTCGCGCGTGCTATTCATGCCAATTCCACTTCGCCTGCTTTTGCGAGAAACACCGCTAATACTGTTTCTGATAATCCGGTTAAAGTAATTTGGCTCGAAGTAATACTGCGGATTTTCGTCATTTGTATAAATGCAACTCCATAAAAACACACCGTCACAGTCGATGCTAACATTATCGGCCACGACACAGTCGATACTATTGCCAAACAACCAGTAACCTTTCGGGTTGTCAATGATCGTATTCTTATAGTAGACGATATTTTCATTGGGCTCGATGAGCGTGAACCGGCTTGTGGTGTCGGGCACGACATCCCAGTTCTTTTCAACGACGATTTCTCGCGAGGCTTCATTAATAGTCTTTACCCGGCGATACTGTCCCAAGCCTCTGCCGTGAACAATCATTACCGTACGATGATTAAATATCTCCACCTTAGGTTGGACGAAGGGACCGAATGTGTATCCCGCCGTAATGCTATTGGGGGATGCGTGGCTTATATATCCATAGTTATGCGCAGCCCCTGGTGTCTCATTGCAGATCGCTTCTCCTTCGTTG
>Ga0193753_10001237_pt1 | contig 22281 bp, 22 predicted proteins | sample H1c2metaG_FD_144925 | JGI IMG/M metagenome (GOLD analysis project Ga0193753, IMG submission 144925) | Soil microbial communities from a riparian zone of the East river system, Colorado, United States - H1c2 | ecosystem: Environmental > Terrestrial > Soil > Riparian zone | place: USA: East... | reverse complement strand
TACCGTAGAAAGCTGCTGGCGAACTCGAAAGATCCCGTAGTCGTAGAGCGCCGCTTCGTTCAGGGTCTTGCTGCTCAAGCTGAGCTGAATAATCGGTACCGTCGAAGCGCCGAAGCGCAGAATCCAAGGCGGATTAATCCCGGGTGGCAGCCGGAAACGGATCGCTTGGACCGCCGAAGCAACCTGCGCCGTTGCCGCGTCGATGTGGACTTGTGGATGAAAGTAAATCTTGACGACCGACGTGCCGTTGAGCGTCTGGCTTTCAATGCTCTTGACGTCGTTGACGATCGCCATCACAAACTCGCTGTAAGTTGTGATGCGCTTTTCCATCTCCTCCGTCGGCAGGCCGGTGTAAGTCCAGATAACGCTGATTACCGGAATATCGATGTTAGGGAAAATATCGGTGGGCGTATTGATGATGGCCGCGGCGCCCAGAAACAGAATCAGGATGGCGGCAACTACGAAAGTGTACGGGCGATTTAACGCGAGCTTAACGATCCACATGAAACCTGGCCTTTAAGGGGGGATAGCAGCCCCGTTAGGTAAGATGTACCATGCTGGCGCCCACGAGGAAAAGTACGCACTATTTAGTGGCATAGGCACCCTCAGGAAACTAACGGATGAAAACAAAAGAGCAATGCAACCTCGACGCGCTGCCAATCTGCCCCGTCTATACGACTCTCGAGGCGATCGGCGGCCGCTGGAAGCCGCTCATTTTGTGGTTTCTGCTCGAGCGCACGAAACGCTTCTCGGAGCTTCGTAGGGATATTCCGGACGCCACGCAGAAAATGCTCACGCAGCAGTTGCGCGAGATGGAGCGCGCCGGGCTGGTACGCCGCAAGGTATTTGCGGAAGTACCGCCGCGTGTTGAGTACTGCTTGACTCCCATCGGCAAGAGCTTGCGGAGCGTGCTCGACGAGATGTCAGCGTGGGGCCGCAAGCAGGAGAAGAATCCGGCCAGACGCGTGGTCGCGATGACCGGCGAAGAGCGCGTTTCCTAAAAGCAGCGCCGGCCGTCCGGACACGTCAGCAGAAGCGCGTAATCGCGCCGCTCCGGAACAAGCTTCCACGCCCCATACATGATGCCGCCCGGAAGCACCCCGTTTCCGAGGAGCAACCAAGTTTCAGGATCGGAACTTGTGAGCGGAATAGCCGCTAGAGCGGCCACGCCGGCAAGGCCTACAAGAATCTTCGCCGCGACGCGCCCTTTCGTCAAGCGATCTTCCGGCGCGATGCCGGTTATGCTTTCATTCGAAATTCGAATCAATGCGCCCTTGCGGCCACACGCAGAAGTTGTTTTCAGCACTCTGACAATCACGAAGTCCGATGAGCGCGAGTCTACTTTGGCGTCACAAAGCGGACCCTGACCGATCATGGCGAGATGCACGTTGCGTCCTTTATCCAGCGGCGTGAGATCGGCGGCGGATACAACGCAGGACAATGCCAAGATACAAACGGAAGACCGGAAGCGAAATCCCATGCCGCCAGAATAGGGTCTTCCCGGCCGCTCCGATCGGCCCGTTATGACGCTTTCTCAAGTGTCACAAGCTGAAATCGAATATTCACCATACGCGCTGTATTTTTTTCTTACTCCGCGTTGTCTTACTCGACGGAGGAATCAACAAGCATGAAGATTTTGATAGCGTCGATGATCGCGCTCGCGGGGCTGCCGGTATGGGCCACTGATATCACTTTGAGTAGTTGGACACCGCTCTATCAAGGTATTGATACTGCCACGGCGGCCATTGCCGGCACGGATGCAAGCTCAGCCTATGGAATCCGTGTCGACCTGACCGCTCCCGGCATCGGCTTCTTCACCACTCCAAAGACTGGAAGCTTGAACACAATTTCCGAGACGACCAGCCAATTCCTAACGAGCTCCGGCGCGCAAGTTGCCATCAATGCCAATTTCTTCGCGCCGTGCTGCAATGCTTTTCCCGAAAACAAAACAGTGATCGGTTTGGCTGTCTCCGACGGAATTCTAGTGGCTCCTCCAAACTCCGCGAGTCAGGGTAACAACATCGCGCTGCTGCTCTCCGGGCAGAATCAGGCCTCTATCGTCGCCACGACGCCGAATATGAATCTCTCGAATGTTTACAATGCCGTCGCCGGATCGACTTTGCTCGTGCAATCCGGCCGCAACGTCGTGCCGACATCGGGCGGAGGCAGCTTGTTCGATCCGAATCCCAGATCCGATCTCGGTATTTCGCAAAACGGACAATATCTTTACCTGGTTGCGATCGATGGAAGGCAGGCCGGCTACAGCGTGGGCACGACCATGACCGAAACCGCGGACGTGATGATCGCGTTCGGATCCTACGTGGCCTTGAATCTGGATGGCGGCGGCTCAACCGCGCTAGTGAGATCCGGCGCGAATGGCCCAGTGGAGTTGAACCGGCCCAGCGGCGGCGCCGAGCGCTATGATGCCAACGATCTGGCCGTCTTTGCGGCTGCATTGCCTACGCCTGAACCAGTCATGTGGGCACCCGTGGGTGCCTGCCTCTTGTTTGCGGCCTTACGGGCGCGCCGCCGATTCTGAAGACTACACGAATTCCGTATCATGGAAGTATATGTCCGAATTAGTGTTTGAGGTTGTTCAAGAAGCCGACGGCGGTTATTGCGCCGAATGCCTCACGGAAAGCATCTTCACGCAAGGGGATACGTGGGACGAGCTGCGGGAAAACTCTATTGAGGCAACCGCCGCATTCTTCTTTGATCGCCCGAGGCCGGCGCGAATTCGCCTCCACCTTGTTCGGGATGAAGTCTTGTCCGTAGCGTGAAAATTCCACGCAATATTTTCCGGAGCGCATTTTGCCGATGTTCTGTGCGGGCGTTGGCAATACACGAAAGTGCATCAGGTCGGAAGCCACATCATCCTAGAAACTTCCGAGCCGTCTCATCAGCGAATCGCAATCCCGGCGCATCACGCTCTTCGCGTGGGAACATTTAATTCAATCCTGCGAGCCGTTGCTAATCACAAAGGCGTGTCTCGCGAGGTGATCATCACGACGCTTTAGAGTCCGCCTCAATCAGATCAAGGATCGAAGATGCCAACTCTAAGCTCAGCGTAAATCGGCATGTCGCTTGTTATAAGCGGAGCGAGGACATTGCGCTCAAACGCTTTCGCGTCATTCCCCACGCCGGTCAATGCAAGCCTCTGTTTCGCTTTTGTATAGATGATTCCCGAGGCTGATTTGATGTCGTCTGCCGGTTTCCCTTGAGCCACCACGGCTTTGCATGCTTCCGCTTTGTCTTTGATGAGCAGTTCAGCAACCTCCGGCCGATCGTATTTCTCACAAAGCTCTGTGAGTACTGAATCATCGTAAAGAAAACATTCAAGGTGCCGTCGGCCCAAAACTCTGATTCCCTCTCTATTCAACCTGGCTATGTCCTGTGGTGCGTGATCATCGCGATCTACGAGGCGAATTACGCTACAGCCGGAAACAATTGCCTGAATGGAAGCAACTAACGCTAGACGATCGGATTGAACGTCAGAGGAGTTGCCTGCAGAGATAAACCGAGTATCCGGGAATTCTACCTCAAAGATAGCGTTGTAGCAAGAGGCGTCGTGTGATGTGTTTTTGCCGGAACTGCCGGGCGGCGCACCCTCGCAAACCACGATGCGCCGCGGTGCAACCAGGGTAGAAAGGTCGTCGAGTGCTACATCGAGTATTCGTTCCCAAAATACTCGATTTACCCGTGCCGGTCGGAGGATCTGTGGCTTGTCGAAGTCAATGTCGTAAAAGTCGAGGAAAGCCACGGTACCGGGGTTCGAGGCCTCGATATCCCGAGCCCGCCGCATCATCCCAACTGAGTGCGAGGCTAGCCAGAGTTGGCAGCCCGGAGGCAAGCATGCATATAGTTCGCTGAGGAGAGCCCCTTGTACCCGGCTGTTCATGTGCGCTTCTGGTTCATCTACGCAGTAGACGGTGTTAGCGAAGGTCCGGGATCTGACCACGAAATCAAGAAGCAAATCGAATGCCGCTTTCTCTCCACCCGACAAATTCTTGTACAGAAATTCTCGACTGGTGCCCTTGTCGAATCTAAACGTACCGTTTGTGAGGGGGTTTCCGATGCCATTTAGGATTAGCCCCGGGAAAATCCGCTGCATCGCGTTCCGGATGTCTCCAATGACCTTTTCGCGAAAAGCGCCGACGGTTGTTGCGGCATCCTCGTTGACGAAGATATCTTCTAGCGCTTGGGAGGCAAGGCGCTGGTAGTTGCGGCCAACAGCAGCGTCGTTGGCAATCATTTGATTGAAGCCTGGCTCGTCTTCTAGCGGCTGCTGTCGAGATAGTCCGAAGCCGTCCAACTACGGATCATTTCGATATGCGGAACGAAATGAGAAGGACTTCCTACGGTCGCTTTGATCTTGCGGCACACTATCATGGAACTCGATCGTAACGAAGTTACTCCAATTGTTGACGGGCAGGCCCGCATCGCCCGCTTTGGGATAGTAGGTAAGATCCCAGTTCAAACCCAACGAACTGTTTGCCCGATGCCAAACCTGAAAAGCGTCGAACAGGGATGACTTACCACTCCCATTTGGACCAGCAAGGAGCACTAGTTTCACTCCAGCTGGTAGTTCGATTCTGAGCTCGTGAAAGCGCTTAAAGCGCTTTAGGCCGACAGACTTGATGTGCATTCCACTTCAGACGTCCTCCTTTCTTTCGCGACCGCCTCGGAATGCCACGTGGGCTCACCCAACAACAAGATTGAACTTCTGCCTGTTCCTGACCCGTAGTACATTCACTAGTCGCGCATTCGCCGCAACACATCGTCGCGGTTCAGAAACTCAATGGCATGGATACCGAGTGCTTCCGCCCCTTGGACGTTGGCAATACGATCGTCGAAGAAAATCGTTCGCTCGGGCGCGGTCCTAATTCCCGCCAGGCAGTGTTCGTAAATCGCAGGTTCCGGCTTAACCGAATGAATCTCGTAGGAAACAGTCACATGATCGAATACGCGTAATCGATCGGTTTGCGACGCGAGCGCCTCGCCCAGATCGCGCGGCATGTTGGAAAGCATCGCCACCCGCTTTCCGGCCGCGCGCAGCTCGCCGATCCAATCCCACATCGCCTGATCGAAGTGCATCCAGCTTCGATTGTCGGCGTCCACGATTTGCTCGATCGCCGCCGCGGTCAAAGTCTTATTCGCCCCGCGAGCGATGTTCTGCCAATACTCGGCCACCGTCACGGTTCCCTTGTCGTAGTCGAGACGCGTGTCCCAGTACAGGCTCGAGAATTTTTCTTGTGGAATCGCGGCTATCGCAGCCAGCCGCGCCTGCTCGGCATCGGTCTGATGATGCGCCAAAACGCCGCCGTAGTCGAAAATGTAACCGTCGTAGGAGTTAGCGCGCGCCATCAGCCACGTGCTCACGGCGGCAGCGCACTTCGCGTATCGCGTAGATGCGGCGGCCCTGGCTTTCAAAGTAAGTGCGCATGAGGACTTCGCCGATCAGCCCGACACAGAACAGCATCAAGCCGGTGAACCAAAGCATCGCGCTCGCGATCAGCAGCGGCCCGTGCTCCGTGAAAATGTCTCGGCCCGCGATTTTTTCGATCAGCAAGGTCAATAGCACCCCGCTGCCCAGTACGATTCCCGCCAGGCCCCACTTACCGAAGAAATGCATGGGACGCGTCAAATACCGCAGCAGGAACTGGATCGTCAGAATGTCGAAAAATACGCGCACCGTTCTACTCAAGCCGTAATGCGACGCGCCGTTCGGCCGCTCGATATTCTTGATCGGCACTTCGGCCACACGCGCGCCGTAGAAGCTCGCGAGCGCCGGAATAAAGCGATGCAACTCGCCGTAGAGATTGATCTCCTTCAGCACTTCCGACCGATACGCCTTGAAGGTAGTTCCGAAATCGTGCAGCTCCACGCCGGAAACGCGCTTCATCATCCAATTGGCAATGCGTGATGGAAACTTGCGGGTCATCGCGTTGTCCACGCGATTTTTCCGCCAGCCGCTCGCGATGTCGTAGCCCTGATCGATTTTCTCGAGCAGCAGTGGAATATCCTCCGGCGCATGCTGCAAATCGCCGTCGAGCGAAACAATCACTTCGCCTTGCGCTTCGTCAAATCCGGCCGCCAACGCTGCTGTCTGGCCGAAATTGCGGCGCAGCCGTAACACTTTCAGGTGCGCGTCGGTCTCTACCAGATTCGCCAACAGATCGAAACTACGATCGGTCGAAGCATCGTCGACAAACAGAATTTCATACGGCCGCTTAAGACTCTCTAAGACCAAAGTCAAGCGGTCATAGAGCGGCAGAATAGCCGGCTCCTCATTATGAATGGGGATCACGATCGAGAGCATCGTATACGTTCCCTTTAGTGTAGCGGATTCAACAGCTTGAGTCCTGGAACTGGTAGAATAGACGTATCCGGCACTAGCCTGGTAAGTGATAGGTTTTAGAGCAACTTGCCAAGCATTTTAGCAGCCGTCTAGGAGTTTCTTTGGCCGATCAAGATGGGTCCGGCAGCGGGGTTCTGTTCCCGCCCGGCGACAACAAGAACATAATTCACATCAACATCGAAGACGAGATGAAACGCTCGTACCTCGATTACGCCATGAGCGTCATCGTGGGTCGCGCGTTGCCCGACGTGCGTGATGGTCTGAAGCCGGTCCACCGGCGCATCCTTTTTGGAATGCACGAATTGGGGCTGCACTACAACCGTCCCACGCGCAAGTGCGCCAAGATCACCGGCGACGTAATGGGTAAGTACCATCCCCATGGCAACGTACCGATTTACGACGCTTTGGTGCGCATGGCGCAGCCGTTCAACATGCGCTATCCGCTCGTGGATGGGCAAGGGAATTTCGGTTCGGTGGATGGCGATCCGCCCGCGGCCGAGCGGTACACCGAGGCTCGTCTATCGCGTATTGCCGCTGAGCTGCTCGAAGACATCGACAAAGAGACGGTCGATTTCCGCCCCAACTACGACGAGACGGAACAGGAACCCGAAGTTCTTCCCACACGCGTTCCCAATCTGCTGATCAACGGATCTTCCGGCATCGCCGTCGGCATGGCGACCAATATTCCGCCGCACAATTTGAAGGAAATTATCGAATGCGCGATTCTGTTACTCAACGACCCGCGCACTCCGCTCTCGAAGATTCTCGAATTAGCGCCCGGACCGGATTTTCCAACGGGCGGTTTCATCCTCGGCCGGGCAGGCATTCTCGATTACTACACCAGAGGGCGGGGAAGCCTGCGGCTGCGCGCCAAGGCGGCCACCGAAAAGTTTGGCAAAGATCGTGACGCCATCGTGGTCACCGAGATTCCCTACCAGGTCAACAAGGCCCGGCTGCTGGAGCACGTGGCCGCGCTGGTGAACGAGAAAAAGCTCGAAGGCATCTCCGACGCGCGCGATGAAAGCGATCGCGATGGCATGCGCATCGTATTTGAATTGAAGCGCGGCGAAAATCCCGAAGTAGTGCTGAACAACCTGTATAAGCAGACGCAAATGCAGGTGAACTTCGGCGTCATCATGCTCTCGATCGTGAACGGCCAGCCGCGCGAGCTCGGCATTATCGACGTGATCAAGCGTTTCCTCGATCACCGTGTCGATGTCGTACGGCGGCGGACCGATTACCTGCTCCGCAAGGCCCGTGAACGCGAGCATTTGTTGGTCGGCTTCCAGAAGGCGCTGGATAATCTGGACGCCGTGATCGCGCTGATTCGCGCGGCTAAAGCGCCCCGAGAGGCGCGCGACGGTTTGGTCGCCCAATTCGATTTCAGTGAACGCCAGGCGCAGGCAATCATCGAATTGCAATTGCAGCGCCTGACCGGCATGGAACGGCAGAAGATCCTCGACGAACTGGCCGAAATTCAACGCCTGATCGCCGAGTATACGGAAATTCTGGCTTCCGAAAAAGTGCTGAAAACCCTGATCATCAAAGAACTGAAAGAAGTACAAAAAGGGTTCGGCGACGAGCGCCGCACGCAAATCATCGAAGACACCGGCGAGATTCGTCTCGAAGATCTGGTGCAGATGGAAGACGTGGCGGTAACGGTTTCGCGCGGCGGCTATTTGAAGCGCACCTCAGTCGATACCTATCAGCGGCAATTGCGCGGCGGCAAAGGCCGCATCGGAATGGGCACGCGCTCGGAAGATGTCGTCGAGCACCTCCAGATTGCTTCGACCCACGCCTATCTTCTGATCTTCACGAATAAAGGACGCGTCTATTGGCTGAAGATCTATGAAATCCCCGACGCCGGAACGACCGGCAAGGGCAAACATATTTCCGGTCTCATAAGCCTACAGCCGGATGAAACCGTGAAAGCCTTCCTACCAGTGAAGGAATTCGTGGCCGGCAAATTCATTGTGATGGTCACGCGCCACGGCGTCATCAAGAAATGCGAACTCACGGAATTCGATAACCCTCTCTCGCGCGGCATCATCGCCCTTGGTTTGGACGAGGGCGATGAACTGCTCGGCGCAACCATCACCGCCGGCGACAACTTCATCTTCCTCGGCAGCCGCGAAGGCATGGCGATTCGTTTCAATGAAGACGATGTTCGCGCCATGGGCCGCCAGGCGCGCGGCGTTCGCGCCATGGATCTCGACGAGGGCGACTATCTGGTCGGTCTCGAAGTGGTCGAAAAACAGGGGCTCATTCTGTCGATCTCCGAGAACGGGTTCGGCAAGCGCACGCCGCTCGGCGACTACCGGCTAACGGCGCGCGGCCGCAAGGGCGTCATCAACATGAAGACCACGCCCAAAGTCGGTAAGGTCGTGGCGGTGCTTTCGGTCAGCGAAAATACCGACCTGATGATCATCACCAAAGAAGGGAAAATCATCCGGCTCGAATCTGGCGAAATTCGTCAGGCCGGGCGGTCCACGCAGGGCGTCCGTTTGGTGCGCATGGAAGATGGCGACCAGGTGGCTGCGGCTTCCTGTATTCCGGAAACGGAGAAGGAAGTGGACCCCAACGGAGAGTTGCCGCTTCAGTAGTTCCTATAATTGACGTATGGCCGCCCCAGTGAATCTGCGCGCCGATGCAACTGCTCTCTACGCGAAAGAACAGGCGCTGTTTGCCTGTTTGCGGAAGCTCGGCCGGGTGATCGTCGCCTATTCAGGTGGAACCGATTCCGCCTATCTGGCCTGGGCGGCGCATCACGTGCTTGGCGACGGAGCCGTCGCCGTCACGGCCGATTCAGCGTCGATCCCCGCTTCGCATAAGCGCGATGCCGAAGCGTTCGCGCGCGAATGCGGTTTTCGGCATGAATACATCGAGACCCACGAGTTCGAAAACCCGGATTACGTGAAGAACGACAAGAATCGCTGCTTTCATTGCAAGGATGAGCTATTCACGCGGCTCGCATCGTTTGCCGCGCAGCGCGGAGATGCGCCCATCGTCTACGGCGTGAACAAAGACGACTTGGGTGATTATCGCCCGGGCCAGCGCGCCGCCAAACTACACGGTGTCCAGGCGCCGCTGGTCGACGCCGGGCTGACCAAAGCTGAAATACGCGAGCTATCGCAGCGCGCCGGTTTGTCCACCTGGGATCGCCCCGCTGCGGCCTGCTTGAGTTCTCGCGTGCCCTACGGAACTCCCGTGACGCCCCAAACTATCCGCACTATCGAAGAAGGGGAAGAAGCGATTCGCGCCCTCGGGTTCCGCCAGTTTCGCGTGCGCTTTCACGGCGAGTTAGCACGCATCGAAATCGCCAAAGAAGAACTCCCTCGCGCGCTCACTCCGGAAACCGCGCAGGCCTTCTCCACGATCTTCAAACAGCTCGGCTTCCTGTATGTCACGCTCGATCTCGAAGGCTACCGCCAAGGTTCGTTGAACGCTGCCCTGCCGGTTCTATCGTAGTGGCGTCCGCAAGTGTTAAACGCTCTCGACTCCCAGACCGCCAGTTTGCACTAATCAGCCGCGCGCTCGCCGAACCGCGCCGCTATCAGATCCTCGAGCAAATAGGCGCTGCCAGCGCTCCGACGCCTTGCAGCGTTCTGCTCGAGACTCACCGTGTCAGCGCCGCAACCATCTCCCATCACTTGAAGGAATTGGAGACAGCCGGCTTGATCGAGATCGTTCGCGAAGGAAAATGCGCCAACCTCGTGCTCCAGCGGGATGTCTGGAGCGCCTATCTCGATCGCCTCTCCAACCTCTGACGACTAACGCTAAACCGATCCTTGCGTCAACTTCTGCGGATCCCATGTCATGATCTTGCGCTGGAACAGACTCTCGTTCGTCAGTAGCGCCGGTGCCGCTGCGCGAAGGCCAAACGTCGAATCCTCAATCAATGGCTGGCCCTCGCGGACAGAGCGATAGAAATTCTTGTGATGCTCGAGCTGCGGCTCGTTACTGCTGGTGTCGAGAGATTGCCCCGACGCCTGTAGTATCCGCGATTCCGGTGTGCTGTGCTTGGCATCCCAAGCGGCCGTCAGCGTTTTTTGCGTCTCGTTGGCGAAGCTCTGAATGGTGTAATCGAATTGCTCCGGCTGCGGTAGCTTTTCGAGCCTTACGCCTTTGAAATCGGCCGTCATCACGCCTTCGCTGCCAATGAACCTGACCCCGAAAGATTCTTCCGGCAGGCCACTCTTGAAGTTGACTCGTAGCAGCACGTTGAACGCGGGATGTGCGTCCGAGTCCGGATAATCGAGCACCGCCAGCATCACGTCCGGTACGTCGCGATCTTTCCAATAGCGAATCCCGCCGGTTGCGAAAATGCGCGTCGGCCCAATCGAATTGGTGACCGTGTGAAGCCCGGTCAGCAGATGGACAAACAGATCGCCCGCTACGCCGGTCCCGTAGTCGCGGTAATTGCGCCAGCGGAAAAAACGCGCCGGATCCCAAGGGTGCTTCGGCGCATTGCCCTGAAATTGCTTCCAATCGCACGTCTTCGGGCTCGCGTCCGTCGGAATCGAATACTCCCAAGCTCCGATCGCGCTATTCCGGTCGAGCCATGCTTCGACGGAGTTCAATTTACCGATGGCGTTTTGCTGGAAAAATTCGCGCGCCTTGGTATAAGCGAGCGAGCTGCGATATTGGCTGCCGACCTGGAAGACCTTGCCCGAGCTGGCCTGCGCGCTGATAATCGATTGCCCCTCTTCAATCGCATGAACCATGGGCTTTTCGCAGTAAACGTTTTTGCCTGCGTTCAAACAATCTACCGAGATGCGGGAATGCCAATGGTCGGGTGTGGCGATGATAACCGCATCGATGTCCTTGCGGGCTACGATCTCGCGGTAGTCTCGCGTCGTAAAGGTGTCCTGCCCATACACCTCTTTCATGCGCGTCAGGCGCCCGTCGTAGCAGTCGCACGCGGCTACCAGCTTCACGCCTGGAAGCGAGGCCGCCAGCCGCGCGTCGCCCTGGCCCATGCCGCCCGCCCCGATGAGCGCAATCTGAATCGTATCGTTTGGCGAATACATAGATGTCTAAGCCTTCACCTTCATGGCGATCGGGTCCCATTCCACGGCGCGTTTCTCAAAGTAGCTGACCTGCGAAAGCAACGCCGGCCCTGCCGCCCGAAATCCGAAGACCGCATCTTCGACGGCCGGCTTCCGCGACCGAACCGCCAGCGCGAAGTTCAAATGATGATCCTCATGGTCGCTGTAGTGGGGTGGCGGCCGGAAGACGTGCTCCTGGCTGGTTTTGAGCGAAGCGGAAGTTGGCCGGCCCTCCGGATACTTTTGCCGGTACGCTGCGAGAAACGCCTTTTGCTCGCCGGCCGAAAACGTGTTGATGGTGTGCCCCGGCTGCTTCTCCGCTGGCGCGGACGTCAGTGTGACGTCATCGCCGATCGACATGATGCCGTCGCTTCCCGTAAACCGAAAGCCGTAATTCTCCTTCGCGCCGGCTTCGAAGTTCACTCGTAGCACGAGATTGAAAGCCGGGTGATTCGCGGTTTGCGGATAGTCGAACAAACCGAACAACAAATCGGGTACGTCGCGGCCGTCGTTCCAAAAGCGAATTCCGCCGGTCGCAAATACCCGCGTCGGACCTAGCGCGCCGGTGATGAAATGCAGACCCGAAAACAAATGCACAAACAGATCGCCAGCCACGCCAGTGCCGTAGTCGCGGTAACAGCGCCAGCGAAAGAACCGTTTCGGATCCCAATCCGTTTTCTGCGCCCGGCCCTGAAAACGCTCCCAATCGCAAGTGCGCGCATCGGCGTCCGGTGGAATTGTGTATTCCCACGCGCCGACCGCCGAGTTCCGGTCCCACCACGCCTCGACCATCATCAACTGCCCGATCGCGCCGGCGCGATACAGATCCTGCGCTTTCTTATAGACGACCGAGCTTACTCGCTGGCTGCCAACTTGCATGATCCGGCCGGTCTGCTTCTGCGCTTCGGCGACCGCCAACCCATCGTCGATATGCTGGACCATCGGCTTTTCGCAATACACGTCCTTCTTGGCGTGCATAGCGTCGATCGTGATCTTCTGATGCCAGTGATCGGGCGCACCGATGAGCACTGCGTCGATGTCGGGCCGCGCCAGGATCTCTTCGTAATTTTTCGTGACGAAGATATCGCTCCCGTACTGCTCCTTCATGTGCGTGAGCCGCCCGTCGTAGCAATCGCACGCCGCCACGATTTTGGTCAAGCCGCTCGCGACCGAGGAACGCGCATCGTTCTGGCCCATACCGCCGCAGCCGATTAGCGCAATCTGAATTTTGTCGTTTGCCGAGGCGGCGCGCGGCTTCGGCTGCGCATATAGCAAGGAAGCGCTCAGCCCGGCGCCGGTGGCGCCTAGGAACTCACGTCGGGAAGTCACCCTTATTTCTTATCAGAAACCGGTTTGGAAGTGCTGGATGAGGAGGAACCGTCAGACGATTTTGTGGAACTCGTCTTCTCGGAACTCGTCGAGGATTCGGTCTTCGCGCTGGACGTTTCCTTGCTACTGGAACTCTCTCCGGATTCGCTCTTCTTTTTCGCCTCGTTTTTCGCCTCGCCGTTGCCAGCGGAGTTGCTCCCGCTCTTGGCGTAGTCGTTTATGTAGAAGCCACTACCCTTGAACTGCAGGGCGGGCACCGAAAGCAAGCGAATCACTGGGCCGCCGCCGCACTTCTCATGCACCGTGAGCGTAGCATCGGCGAACTTCTGCATGGCTTCGAATCGCTCCCCGCAATTGTCGCATTGATATTCGTAAAGCGGCATGATTTAACTTAGCGGTTGGGTGGCGGTGCCGGTTTTGTGACCGTCGGACGTTCGTGGCTGTCGCGAACAACCGGCGGCGCAATAGCAATCCCGTCATTCGTAAGCTGCGCGATGCTAGTCTTCCCGGTCACCAGGTCGATCGATTGCTTGAGCAGGTTATCGTCGGCTTTCTTCGGCGCCGCGTCCGGAATCGGGTTGCCTTCTTGATCCAATTCAGGAGAGTTATCGTTTTCCGCCAGTTGTACCGATGGCTGCACTCCCGTATCCTGAATCGCCTTGCCCGAAGGCGAATAATACTTGGCGACAGAAAGAATTACCGCGCCGCCATCGTCCATTTGAATCGTCTTGCGCAGGCTGGCGTCGCCGTAGCTCCGCTCGCCCACCACTTGCGCGCGCTTGTCATCCAGCAAAGCCGCCGCCGCAATCTCGGCGCCACCGGCTGTCGACCGGTTCGTGATCACCACCAGCGGGCCAGTCCATACGTCCCCGCCGGCTTTTGCGTCGAATATCTTCTTCTCGACCTTCTGTCCTTCCAGATAGGTAATCTGGCCTTTGTCGAGGAACAGATTCGCGAGCGGAATGCCCTTTTCCTGATCGCCCGTCGAGCAATGCCGCAGATCGAGCACGACATATTTAGCTCCCTGCTTCTTCAGGTCCGCCAATTTGCCCTTGATTTCGTCTACGCGATTTCCGCCCAAACTCGCGACATGCAAATAGCCCACATCGTCCGGCATCATCTTCGCGACGATCGCCGGGAACGCCACGATGGCGCGTGTCAGTGTCAGTTTCTGCGGATCGGGGTTGCGCAGCCGTAAAACGGTAAGCTCCACCGTCGAATTGGTGTCGCCACGAAGCAACTGCTCGGCATAAGCCAGCGGCATGTCCCGGGTCGCGACATTATTGATGCTCTCAATGAGATCGCCCGTCGTGATGTTCGCTTTATCGGCGGGAGACCCCGGTAGCGCGTCCACGACCGCCACGTATCCGTAGCGTTTCGCCAGCACCAATCCGACTCCGGCTTTGCTCGCGTCCGCGCCCTTTTCGTATTGCCGGTATTGATCGGCGTTCAGGTAGCTGGCGAACGGGTCGACAGACTCCAATAGCCCGTTGATCGCGCCCAGCGTGACGCTCTTCATGTCGGGCTCTTCGACGTACTCCATCTTGATGCGCTCGAGCACTTCGGTATAAACCTTCAAGTGGCCGTAGACATCGTCCGGCGCCACCGCGCGGCTACTTTTCGCTGCGAGCAAAAGCAGTAACACGATGCATGTGGAACTGCCGACTATGGTCCATTTAAACTTGCTGTTCATGAGCGGGATTTGTTGGGAGGCTATTTCAAGTATATAGGATGCTGGAAGGTTTGTAAGGGGCCGCGCGGACGCCCCAAAGGATCTATAGTGGAGTTGAAGCAGCCCTGGCATGTCAACGACAATCGATATTGGTTCCCTGATCCGCAGATCCCCGGAGATCCGCAAAGGGCGGCCTTGCGTTGCAGGTACGGGCGTTACCGTCCGGCGTATCGCCGGCTGGCACAATTTGGGCTTGCTGCCTGAAGAGATTGCCGCCAAAATTGAACACCTCACACTCGCCCAAATCCACGCCGCTCTTGCCTACTACCACGCCAATCGAGACGAGATTGACGCCGACCTTGCGAAAGAAGACGCGGCGACGGAAGAGATCTTTCCATCCATAGCAAAGCCTGCGTGAGCCGCGTCCGGCTGTATGTTGACGAAGACGCCATGGACGTATTCAGCGGCGAAGAGATGGAGAATCGAGAAGAGTTTCTGAGCCGTTGGTAATTACTGCGGCGGCTCGTCAGCGCTCACCACAAATATTGCGCCGCCTCCTCGCGCCGCTGATATCCGTCCAACACATGCACAACCCGAATCTTCTTCAGCTTGGTCGGCGAGAGCTGACCGAGCGGAATATAAACAATTTTCCGGTTCACCCGCGCGGCAAAGTGCCGGAAAACGCTTCGCGGCGGTTTGGCCGCGATATAGACGACATTGCGCTCCATCGAATAATCGAGCCCCGCCAACAATAGCCTCTCCCCCTTCGTCTCCGCGGCGTCGTAATCCGGGTCGCTCCACACATCGAACAAACGGCGCGGTGGCAAGGTCATCAGCAACCCCCCATATTCAGCGCGGCCAATGCCCGGCCCGACCAAATGCTCGAACGGCTGGGTGGAATAAAACGCCATGTCCGATTCGTTCTGATGTTCGCCCAGCCAGGTCGTCAGATAACCATAGCGATCATCCCGATCCTCGTCGAAAATAACGATCACGGCGCCCACATCGCCCGAAAATTTCCCCCATTCGCGGACATACAGCTTTCCGCCGTGCCAGTTGCGGACCGTCTCGCGCAAATCGATGCCATCCAGAATCGACGACAGAAAAGGCTCTACGCGCGAGCGCTCCTCGGATAGCTTCGTCTTCGCGTGGCGCTTCAAGAACCGCCCATAGTTCTCGATTACCAGGTCTTCCGGCGGATACGAGCAGATCGACGCCCCGCTAGTCTCTTTCGCCCACTCGCCCTTGAACTTCTCGCGTTTGCGCGCCTTGAGACCGGTCGGCTTCAAACGCTGTTTCATGCGCGGAAGACGCCGGCGAATCCGCAGCTTACGCGTCCGCAGCCAGATTTCATCTCCTGAGAGGCTCAGCGTCTCGATGTCCGCATCCTCTGTCTGCTGCACGCTGAAACGGTTGGCCATCTGCCAGACTTCATAGGCGTAGTTATCGTCCACCAGCGATCGTGCCGCCAGCGATAAATCATAGATGCCCGGTATCAAGTGACCATCGAGCGTCGCCAGATTCCGCGCGAACTTGGCGATGCCAATGCGTTGCCACGATTGCATCGCGTCGCCCGTATTGATGCCGTATTCCTTTTCCGCATCCCGCAGCAATGACAATTGCCAGCGCGGACGGTCCAGCCGAAATGTCTTCAGGTCCCCGTCCCGCGCCTGTTCAAATCGCTCCTGAAAATAGGGAGTCTCGCTCGTGACCTCAGCCAGGCAATCCGGATGCAAATTGAACAGCTCCGCGCGCTCAAATAGCCGGACACGCGGCGCGGCGGGCGCTTCCTGCGGCGCTTCCATGGCATCCAGCACCGGATCGAGCATGTTGAAAGACACGATCGCGCAAAGCTCGGCGAAAGGATCCGCTCCCTGCAATTTCCACGCCATGGCCGCCGCATGCGCTTCGGTCTGCGGCGTGCGTGGCTGCGAATGCACGCGATACGCCTCCAGATAGCTATCGATCCCGATGATCTCCACCGCATACGGCTCCGGATAGGTATCGTTCAAATGTGGTTTCTCATGGCTCGCCGGTTCGAGAAACACGATCTCCGCTTCCAGTTCACGCGCCGTGCGCAGCGCCTCGACAAACGGGTCGCCAGGCTCGACCGGAATATACGTCGCGCGCTCGTCTTCATCGCCGCTTGCTTCCGGAATCAGGATCACCGACATCTGCGGCAACCGCGCCAGGGCTTTGGCATAGGCCCGTTCGAGCGACGCCGGCAATTCAACCGCTACCACGCGCGGCCGGTGTTCGAGCAAATACTTCCGCACCCGCCAGGCGAATTCCAGGCGGCCCGGAATAACCGGCAGATAAGTAATGTTGCCGCGCCGGATCATCCCACTCACCGGCGAAAGCTGTACCGCAGCGCTTCCTCGCCGAGTATCGATCGCACCGCCGTGCCCAGCAGCGACTTCGCCGGCAATCCGCCGCTCGCTTCGAGTTTCAAGGCATAGCGGGCAATGTTGATTCCGTCGCGAACTGTATAGCTCTCATCCGAGGCATGTGCCTGTTGCAGAAAATCCGTGACGTACTGCAGAACTTCTTCCGGAGAGAACGGCAAATTCTCTCTCAAGATCGCCAGCTCTTCTTCACGCTCCGGAAAATCGATCAGGATCTGCGGCTGCAGCCGGGAGTGTATGTACTCAGGCAGGTCAAACGTGGACGAATCGTCGTTCATCGTCGCCACCAGCCGGAAATCCGGATGCGCCTTGATCTTGATTCCGGCCACGATCGATTCCACATACCGGCGATTGTCCAGCAACGGCGCAAGACTCGCCCAGCTCTTCTCGCTCATCCGGTTGCCTTCATCCAACACCGCCACCCCGCCGCGAATCATCGCCGTCACCAGCGGCGAGGCTACATATTTCAGCCGCGCCGAGCTCTCGATGACCGGCGTCACAAGCAGATCCTCCGGTCGCGTATCGACCGTCGCCTGCGTAATATATACTTCGCGCCCCAGGCGTTTCGCCGCCGCGTACGCCATGGTCGTCTTGCCCACCCCAGGCTTGCCGAGCAAACGCGGATTCATGGGCACGTCGCGCTCATTGACGACCAGCCAGGCGGCCATCAATTGCCGCATCGCTTCCTCCTGGCCGACCCAGGTCACGTTCAATTCATCCGGGTGGGCCAGATGTAATTCGATTCCTTCTAGAGAAACTTTCATGTGTTTGGAAACAAACGCCGCTTCTGCTGTAACTTCTGGGCTGATCTGCTCACATCTTCATCGTAGAATGAGAGAGCTCCCAGCATGACTGCAAAATCGTTACGGTTGGTCTATGTCTGCGAATACCTGCTGGCGCTGGTCGCTGTCTTCACGGCATGGTCCGAAGTCGGAGGCCAAGCCGCTCTGGATGTGATGCCCTGGTTCTGGAAATTCGGTTTGGGAGCTGCGCTAGCCGCGGCCATCGTTGCCTACAGCGCCGCTATTGCTTCGCAGGATTCTCTATGGACCCTGCGCTCGGCTCGTTGGTTGACCGCCATCTGCATCTTGCTCCTGGCTATCGGCGTCGTAACTTATTACTACGTGCTCGAAGAAGACACCGTGGAGCCGGATGACGCAGGCACAGCTTCGCTCTTCCTTCGCAGCGCCCCGGTGCTTGTCCAGTTTTCGTAATGACGGAAGAAAAAAATATCGCCGGCCGGACCGAACGAATCGCGGAGCGGGCCGTTTGGACCGCGCCCGGCGCTATCGCCACCGTCACCTATTCTCTTCCGCTATTCCACGAGATTGATTTCGCTGTCAACGAGGGTTATCGCAAGATTTCGCATGGCGGCGTCGAGGTCGGAGGCCTGCTATTCGGGTCGGTAGAAAAAGACGGAACCCGTATAGACGCCTTTCGCCCTATCGCCTGCGATCACGCGTCCGGCCCTTCGTTTGTGCTCTCCGATGGCGATCTGGAGCGTTTGGTTGTGCAACTCGATGGCGCCGCATCCGATCCCGACTTGACCTCTCTCAAGCCCATCGGATGGTTTCTTTCCCGCACCCGCAGCCCCTTGCAATTGATGGAGCGCGAGATGGTCCTGTTCGACTATTTCTTCCCTGAGCCCGGCACGCTCACGGTGATGGTGAAACCGGAGCGCTTTCAGCCGACGCGGTTCACTTTTCTAGTACGCGATCGGCGCCGGTCCTCAGCCTGTCATCCTGCCGCTTCCGGGGCGGGGAACTTCCTCCCCCGATCAATCCGTGCCCGCGACTCCCGCGCCGGTTGTGAACTCGGCCCCGCCCGAACCGGTCGAATCCCCGGATCCGCCTGAAACCCCGTCCGAAGCCCGGCCTGAACCGCGGGTGGAGGCGCCGGCCCTTCCGGACACCCCGCCCGTCGCCAAGCCGGAACCATCTCCCCGCGTGCCGCCGCCTTGGGCCAAAATAGATCTCGCGCAGGTTCCCCTCGCCTTCAACACCCAGACCGAGGCTGACCCGGAGGCTGATCCAGACCCCGTTCCTCCTGCTCCAAAGGTGGATGAGGAGCCCGAGCCAGAGCGGCTTAGCCAACTTACGGTAGCGTCCTCGTCCGCGGCCCTGGTATCCACGAAGAGGCCCTCGCGCCACCGTCAGCAGAGTTCCGTGCGGCGTAACGCGCCGCCGCCACGCACTCCTCCCGAGCTTCCCAATCCCTACGAGCAACTCGATTTGCTCACCAGGAAAAAGCCGCCCAGCACGGGTTCGCGCTTGTTTCTGGTGTTGCCGTTGGCCGCGCTCTTGGGCTGCGCCGTCGGTTATTGGGGATACCTGCAGTTGCCCTCGCCCATCATTCCCCTCAAGGTTCGCGGATTGTCCCGTAGCGTTCTGGTTTCTTGGCCGGCAGAGGATACCCGCAATGCCGTCTACGCCGCGATCCGCGTCAATGACGCCACTCCAGTGCTACTTTCCCCCGAAGAAAAAGCCGCGGGCCAAATGGAACTGAGCGCAAGCCCTGATATCAAAGTGGAACTGATCGCGCGCAATTGGATGCGCGATTCGCGCGGCATCGTCCGGTTTGTAAAAGCGGAAAACGTCAATGAGCGGTCAACTATTCCGTAGATCTCGTCCCTGCATCTGGCTTGGTTGCTCCAATCCCAGAATCCCGAGTACCGTGGGCGCTACATCTTTGAGCGCGCCCTTTGCCCGCAGATTTACCGCGTCGTTCGTCACATAGAGAAACGGCACCGGATTGGTGGTGTGATACGTGTGCGGACCTTTCGTCGCCGGATCGATCATGGTTTCGGCATTTCCGTGATCGGCCGTCACCAGCCATGAACCACCGCAGCGCTTCAGCGTTTTGTAGATTTCGCCAAGGCCCGCGTCGACCGTCTCACAGGCCTGTATCGTCGGCGCAAGCTTGCCCGAGTGCCCCACCATATCGGCATTCGCGTAATTCATCACAATCACGTCGAAGCTCCCTTGCTCGATGGCCCGGACTACGTTTTCGGTAATCCCGGCCGCGCTCATTTCCGGCAGTAAGTCGTAAGTAGCCACTTTCGGAGAGGCCACGAGCTCCCGCTCTTCCCCGCCGTACGGCTTCTCATTTCCACCGTTGAAGAAGTAAGTCACATGCGCGTATTTTTCCGTCTCCGCTACCCGCAAATTCTTCCAGCGCGCCTGCTCCATCACGTTGGCAAGAATGTTGTCCGGATGCTCGGGAGGAAGCACATACGGCAGCCGAAAACTCTTGTCGTACTGCGTCATCATCAGGTAGGTCAGATTCTTCGGCACGAGCGACCGTGAAGGCCGTTCGAGCGACCCATCCGTCAGCGCCAGCGTGATCTCTCTTGCGCGGTCGGCCCGATAGTTGTACATTGCGATACCGTCGTCGTCGCGAATCAATCCGACCGGCTCATTGCGGCTATCGACAATCGTTGCCGGTTCTACAAATTCGTCCGTCACGCCGCGCTCGTAGGAACTGCGCAGCGCTTCGGCGGCCGATTGAAACTTGGCGCCATTGCCCAGCACCATCGCGCCAAACGCGCGTTCGACGCGATCCCAGCGCTTATCGCGATCCATCGCGTAATAGCGGCCCGAAATCGATGCAATGCGCCCTATTCCGACCTCCCGCAGCTTTTTCTCGATCTGTTCGATGTATCCGGCGCCGCTCTCCGGTGGCGTGTCGCGTCCATCCGTGAAGCAGTGTACGCATACATCGCCCAAGCCGTGCTTCTTCGCCATCTCGAGCAGCGCGTACAAATGCGTCAACTGCGCGTGTACCCCGCCATCGCTCGCAAGACCCAGCAGATGCAGCCGGTGGCCGGAAGCTTTCTTCATCAGGTCGAGCAGTGCGGCGTTCTGAAAGAATTCGCCCGTCGCGATCGCCCGATCGATCCGCGTCACGTCCATGAAGATCACTCGGCCGGCGCCCATGTTCATGTGCCCCACTTCGCTGTTGCCCATTTGCCCGTCGGGCAATCCCACCGAAGGTCCGGACGTATGAATCAACGTATTCGGGTAAGTGGCCAATAAGTGGTCGTAAGTGGGTTTCTTTGCGAGTGCAATCGCGTTGCCCTCGACTGCCGGCGAGTAGCCCCAGCCGTCGAGGATGGTCAAAACCAGCGGTTTCGATTTCGCCATGCGCTACTGCCGGAACGCCTGTTTGCCGGGGTAAATCGCGGCTGCGCCGAGTTCTTCTTCAATCCGCAAGAGCTGGTTGTATTTGGCGATCCGGTCGGTGCGGCTCGCCGATCCGGTCTTGATCTGCCCGGCGTTGGTCGCCACAGCAAGATCGGCAATGAAAGCATCCTCCGTCTCACCCGAGCGATGCGAAACCACCGCCGTGTAATTCGCGCTCGCCGCCAAACGCATCGCCTCCAGCGTCTCAGTCAGCGAGCCAATCTGGTTCACCTTCACCAAAATCGAATTGCCGACGCCCTGGTCTATCCCTCGCTGCAGGCGCTCCGAATTCGTGACAAACAAATCGTCGCCGACCAGTTGAATCTTCTTCCCCAAAGCATCCGTGAGGTGCTTCCAGCCATCCCAATCATCCTCGGCCATACCATCTTCTATCGAGATAATCGGATACTGCCCGGCCCATTTCGACCAGAATTCCACCATCTGCTCCGGCGTCTTTTCGCTCTTGTCCGATTTCTTGAAGACGTACTTTTTCTTGTCTTTGTCGTAGAATTCACTGCTCGCCGGATCGAGCGCGATCGCAATCTGTTCGCCGGCCTTGTAACCCGCCTTGCCAATCGCCTCCATCAAGACCTCAAGCGCTTCTTCGTTGGATTTCAAATTCGGCGCGAAGCCGCCCTCGTCCCCAACCGCCGTCGAATACCCGCGCTTCTTTAAAACCGCCTTCAAATTGTGGAACGTCTCGGTCCCCATGCGCAGGCCTTCGGAAAAGCGCTTCGCTCCAACCGGCACAATCATGAACTCCTGCAGATCGACCGAATTATCCGCGTGTGCTCCGCCGTTAATCACGTTCATCATCGGCACCGGCAGCACCCGCGCGTTCACTCCGCCGAGGTAGCGGTAGAGCGGCGTCATTTCCGATTGCGCCGAAGCGCGCGCCGTTGCCATCGAAACCGCGAGAATCGCATTCGCGCCCAATTTACCCTTGTTCGGAGTGCCGTCGAGCGCGAGCATCGTCCGGTCGACCAGCGTCTGATCGGCCGCATCGAGCGAGGCCAGCGCCGGCGCAATCTTTTGGGAGATGTTTTCGGCGGCTTGAAGCGTGCCTTTGCCCAGATACCTGCTTTTGTCGTTATCGCGCAGCTCCACGGCCTCGTGTTCGCCTGTCGACGCGCCCGATGGCACCGCCGCGCGGCCCATTGTGCCGTCGGCCAGGTGGACGTCCGCTTCCACTGTCGGATTGCCTCGCGAATCCAGAATCTCTCTACCGATTACCTTGACAATTTCCATGAAGAATCTTCACTGTAGCAAGGCACGCTACAATGAATAT
>Ga0193753_10001236_pt1 | contig 22304 bp, 15 predicted proteins | sample H1c2metaG_FD_144925 | JGI IMG/M metagenome (GOLD analysis project Ga0193753, IMG submission 144925) | Soil microbial communities from a riparian zone of the East river system, Colorado, United States - H1c2 | ecosystem: Environmental > Terrestrial > Soil > Riparian zone | place: USA: East... | reverse complement strand
CGCGCGCGCCGCGCAGAAGCCGACCACCGAGCCGGCTCCACCGGCGAGCAGCGCGGCGGCGGCCGCGGCCATGGTCGCGCCGGTGGTGACGACGTCGTCGACCAGGAGGATGCGGCGACCGGCAATCCGGGCCCGACGGCGCGCGACCACCGCAAAGGCGCCGGCGACGTTGCCGTGCCGGCCGGGCGCGTCGAGCCCGGTCTGCGGCGCCGTCTCGCGGACCCGGCGCAGCGACAGGTGATCGACCGGCGGCGCCCCGGCCGGGCGAGCGTGGCGGAGCAGCAGCGCGGCCTGGTTGAAGCCGCGCCGGGCCAGGCGCCGCCGGTGCAGCGGGACCGGCACGATGAGGTGGCAGCCGGCCGCGACCAGGCCGAGCGCCGGGCCGAGCAGCGGGGCCAGCGCGCGAGCCACATCGCGCCGGCCGCCGAACTTGAGCCGGCGCAGCGCGACCGCCAGGTCGCCGCCGTAGAGGAACGGCGCGGCGATCGACTCGAACGGCGGGGGCTCGCGCACGCAGCGCCGGCAGGGGAGCGCGAGCGCGGCCGGCGCGGCGCAGCGAGGACAGCCAGCCGCCGGCGCCTCGAGCGACGTCGAACAGGTCGGGCACAGCCCGTCGCCGGCCGCGATCACCTGATCGCAGGCCGCGCAGACCGGCACGTACAGCCGGTCGAGGAGGCGCGAGAGGAGCAGCATCGGGCGCACCAGCGGATCTCGGCCCGGCCGGACCCGCGTCGCGGGCGCCGCCGACCGCGCTCCCGAGGTCTGCCACCCTCGATCCCCGGCGCCGCCCTCCATGTATCCTCGGTCCGTGCCTGCTCCCCGCCGCGCCTCTCGCTCCTTCGCCCCGCTCCTCCTCGCCTGGGTCGGCGCCGCGTGCGCCGCGTGCGGCGCGTCCGCCGGCGACACCGCCGGGCCTGGGTCGCCGGTCGCGCTGGCCGGCGGAGGCGCGAGCGGAGGCGCGGCCGCGGCGGGCGCCTCGGTGCGCCCCGGCTCGCCCGCGCCCTCGTCGTCGCCGGGGGCCGCCGCGCCGTCGGCTGCGTCGCCGGACCGCCTGCGCACCGCCACCCGCCCGCTGCCGCGCGACATCGCCGAGCTCCGCGATCTGCGCGGCGTCACCATCTCGGCGGACGGCGCGCGGGTGGCTTACCTCATGCGGGTGCCGCGCTTCGACCCCAAGGCGACGCCGTCCCCCGACGACACCCGCGCCGGATGGACGGTCGAGCAGCAGCTGTGGCTGGTCGACCGCCGCGGCGGCGAATCGCGCCAGCTCACCACCGGGACCGATCCGGTCGTCGGGGCCCACTTCTCGCCCGACGGGCGCGATATGGCCTTCCTGCGCTCGCGCCGCGGCAAGACCACCCTCCACGTCCTTCCGCTGGCCGGCGGCGAGTCGCGCGCGCTCGACCTCGGCGACCATCAGCCGCGGTCGTTCGTGTGGACGCCGGACGGGCGCTCGCTCGTGTTCACGGCCACCGTGCCGCGCAGCGCGGCCGACAAGAAGGCGCGCTGGCAGCGCGGCGGCGCGGTGGCGTGGGATCGCGAGTGGGAGCCGACCCACCTGTTCGTGGTCGGGCGCGCCGGCGGTACCCCGCGCCGCATCGACCAGGGCAGCGACAACATCATCGCCTTCCACCTCTCGCCCGACGGCAAGCGCCTGGCCCTGGTCACCTCGCCCTCGTCGGACGCGTTTCTCGCGTTCATCAAGCAACGCCTGGTGATCGTCCGCGCATCGGACGGCGGCGTCGAGCGCGAGCTGGAGAAGCCGACCTCGGTCATCCAGCAGGTCGAGTGGTCGCCGGACGGCCGCTCGCTGGCCTACTCCACCACCGCGCGCGGCTACAGCCACATCGACCAGCTGCGCGTGGTCGGCGCCGATCGCGCCGGGGCCGCGGTGGACGCGGCCGCCGGGCTCGACCTGTCCCTCACCGCCTTCCACTGGACCGCCGACTCGCGATCGCTCATCGCGGCGTCGACCGGGCGCACCCGCACCACGCTCCACCGCCTGTCGGCGCGCGGCGGCGCGGCCACCCGCCTGCGGTCCGGCGATCTGGTCGTTCAGGCCATCGCCAGCGACGGCGGGGGCCGCTTCGCCGCGGCCTCCGTGGTCGGCCCGCGCGCGCCCGGCGACCCGGCGGTGATCGATCTCGCCACCGGCAAGATCCGCGTGGTGGCGGTCCTCAACCCACAGGTCGAGGCGTGGAGCTTCGCGCCGACCGAGCTGGTCGCCTGGACCAACAAGGAGGGGGTGAAGCTCGAGGGGCTGCTCACCCGCACCGCGAGCGGCGGCGGCGGCGGCGGCGGCGGCAAGGCGCCCCCGCTGCTGGTCATCCCGCACGGCGGACCGGATTCGGTCTCGATGAACGCGTGGAACGACTGGTCGCAGTTCTTCGCCGCGCGCGGCTACTCCGTCTTCAGCCCCAACTACCGCGGCGGCATCGGCTACGGGCGCGCCTTCTACGAGGCCAACCGCGGGCGCCTGGGCGACATCGAGCTCATGGACATCGAGTCCGGCGTCGATCACCTGATCGCCGCCGGCAAGGCCGATCCGGACCGCCTGTTCTACGGCAGCTGGTCGTGGGGCGGTTACCTGGCCGCGTGGACCCTCGGGCACAGCAAGCGCTACCGCGCGATGATGGTCGGCGCCGGCGTGGTCGACGTCGCGGTCCAGTACGTCATCAGCGACATCAACCACGGCGAGGTGGCCGACTGGGAGTTCAAGGGTCGCCCGTGGAACCAGCCGGAGACGTTCGAGCGGCCCAACCCGTCGCGCTTCCTCAAGGGCGCGACCACGCCGACCCTGATCCTGCACGGCATGGAGGACCAGCGGGTCGGCTTCATCAACGCGCAGATCCTCTACCGCGCGCTCAGCGACCTCGGCGTCGAGGTGTCGATGTGGGCCTACCCGCGCGAGAACCACGGCTTCGAGGAACCGGCCCACGTGCAGCACCTGCTCCAGGTGTGGGCCGCGTGGAACGACGCCCACCTGCCGAGGTGATCAGTGGTGGTACGGGTGCCCGCGCAGGATCGAGAACCCGCGGTACAGCTGCTCGAGCAGGATCACCCTGACCAGCCGGTGGGGCAGGGTGATCCGCCCGAGCGCGATGAGGCGGGCGGCCCGCTTGCGCAGGGCGTCGGAGTGGCCGTCGGCCCCGCCGATCGCCAGGGCCAGCGCGCGGCCGCCGCCGTGCTGCTCCTCGCGGCCGATGAGCGCGGCCAGGTCTTCGCTGGTGACGAGGTCACCCCGCTGATCGAGCGCGACGACCAGCGCGCCGTCCGGTAGCGCGCGCAGCAGCCCGGCCTCGTCCTTGACCTCGTCGACCGAGAGCCGACAGTGCGGGCGCAGCCGCCGGGCGTAGTCCGCCTCGGCGGCGCGCAGGTGGTCGTCCTTCAGCCGCCCGACCGCGAGGACCGCGATCTTCAGTAGAGATCGTCAGGCGTGGCGCGCGCCTCCTCCGGCACCTCGATCGGCACGCGCGGCGCCTCGTGCCACAGACTCTCGAGGTCGTAGTGCAGTCGCACCGGGTGGAGAAAGACGTGCACCACCAGATCGCCGAAGTCGAGCAGGGCCCACTGGCCGGACGTCACGCCCTCCACGCCGATCGCGCGCCGGCCCAGGCCCTTCAGCGCCTGGTTCACCGCGTCCGCGATGGCGTCGACCTGCCGGTCCGAGCGCCCGCTCACCATGAGGATGTACTCGGTGTACGAGCACAGCTCGCGGACATCGAGCAGCGACGGCTCGAGCGCCTTCTTGTCCAATGCCTCCTCCAGCGCCACCCTGGCGGCCTCCAGCGCGTCCTTGCGCGCGGTCGGGCCGGGATGGTCGAGGTAGTCGGGATGGATGCGATCTTGTGGTTGGGTGTTTCTCACGTGCCTCCGCTGGGACGCTGAGTCCCATCAGTTCCTTCTCTCCTTCAGCCTTCAGCCGCGAATCTGGCCTTCCCCGCGCACCACGAACTTGGTCGTCGTGAGGCCCTCGGCCCCCATCGGACCATAGGCGTGGAGCTTGCTGGTCGAGATCCCGATCTCGGCGCCGAGGCCGAGCTCGCCGCCGTCGGCGAAGCGGGTCGACGCATTGACCATGACGGTGGACGAGCCGACCTCGCGCAGGAAGCGCTCGGCCGCGCCGGCGTCCTCGGTGATGATCGACTCGGTGTGGCTGGAGCCGTACCGCTCGATGTGCTCGACCGCCGCGTCGAGGCCGTCCACCACCCGCACCGCGACGATCTTGGCCAGGAACTCGGCGCCCCAGTCGGCCTCGCCGGCCGGCCGCACTCGCTCGCCGCCGAGCGCGCGGACCAGCTCGTCGCCGCGCACCTCGACCCCGGCCTCGTCCATCGCGCGGCACAGCGCCGGCGCGAACCCCTCGGCGATGGCGCGATCGATGAGGATCGCCTCCGCCGCGTTGCACACGCCCGGCCGCTGCGCCTTGGCGTTGACGCAGATGGCCAGCGCGCGCCCGTGATCGGCCGCCGCGTGCACGTAGACGTGGCACACGCCGCGGTCGTGCTTCAGGACCGGGACCCGCGAGTGCTCGACCACCGCGCGGATGAGCCCCTCGCCGCCGCGCGGGATGACCAGATCGATGTCGCGCTCGCAGCCGAGCAGCTCGTACAGCGCGGCCCGCTCCGACGTCGGCATCACCTGGACCGCCTTGACCGGCAGCCCGCTCTCCTCGATCGCCGCCGCGACCACGCGGCCGAGCGCGCGATTCGAGCGGAACGCCTCCGAGCCGCCGCGCAGGATGACCGCGTTGGCGGTCTTCAGGCACAGCGCGGCCGCGTCGGTGGTGACGTTGGGGCGCGACTCGTAGACCATCGCGATGACGCCGAGCGGGATCCGCACCCGCGAGACCTCGAGCCCGTTCGGCCGCCGCCAGCTGGCGTCGACCCGCCCGACCACCTCGGGCATCGCGGCGATCTCCTCGACCGCGCGCGCCATGCCCTCGAGCCGATCGCCGTCGAGCAGCAGCCGGTCGAGCATCGCGGGATCGAGCCCGTTCGCGCGCGCCGCGGCCACGTCGGCGGCATTCTCGCCGAGGATCTCGTCGGCCCTGGAACGCAGGAGCGCCGCGACCCTCATCAGGGCGCCGTACCGGCGAGGGGCGTCGGACTTGGCCAGGGTGCGCGCGGCCTGCCGGGCGTCATGCGCCAGGAGGGCCACTCCGGATGGTGTGAGCGCGGATCGCGTCAAAGAAGTACGAGGTCGTCTCGGTGAATTACCTCGTCGAGGTACTTATATCCAAGTGTTGACTCGATATCCGCGGATTGCAAGCCCTTGAGCCGGCGCAGGTCGGCCGCGCCGTAGCCGGCCAATCCGCGTGCGAATTCGAGTCCTTGTTTCGTCGCCAGGCTGACGATGTCGCCCATGTCGAAGGCGCCTTCGACCTCGGCGATCCCGGCCGGGAGCAAGCTCTTGCCCAGCTCGGCCACCGCGCGGTGCGCTCCGTCGTCGACCACCAGCCGGCCGTGCGGGCGCGCGCCGTACGCGATCCAGTGCTTGCGGCTCGACATGCGCTCGCGCGAGGGGACGAACAGAGTGCCGAGGTCCGCGCCGGCCAGCGCGTCGCGCAGGACGTGCGCGCGCGCCCCGGCCACCACCGCGGTGGCCACGCCGTGGCGCGCCGCGCTGCGCGCCGCCTGGACCTTGGACGCCATGCCGCCGGAGCCGAGCCCGCGCGGATCCGCCCCGCTCAGCTTCCAGCTCGGATCGACGTCGATGTCGGGCACGAGCGGGATGCGGCGCCCGCCGTCGGCTGGCGGCGCGTCGTGCAGCCCGTCGACGTCGGTCAGGATGATGAGCGCGTCGGCGCTGATCAGGTTGCAGACCAGCGCGGCCAGGAGGTCGTTGTCGCCGTAGCGGATCTCGTCCACCGCGACGGTGTCGTTCTCGTTGATGATCGGCACCACGCCGGCGTCGAGCAGGGCGCGCAGGGCGTGGCGCGCGTTGAGGAAGCGCCGGCGATCGGACAGGTCGTCGTGGGTGAGCAGGACCTGGGCGGTGTGGAGCCCGTGCACGGCAAAGGCCTGCTCCCAGCTCTGCATGAGGCGGGTCTGGCCGACCGCGGCGGCCGCCTGCAGGGTCGGCAGGTCGCGCGGCCGCTCGTGCATGCCGAGGACGCGGCGGCCGAGCGCGATCGCCCCCGAGCTGACCACGACCACCTCCACGCGGCCGCGCGGGGTGCGCAGCGCGGCGACCTCGTCGGCGATCGCCGCCGGTCGACCGACCGGACTGTCCGACACCAGCCGGCTGCCGACCTTGATGACGATGCGGCGCGCGCGCACCAGCGCCTCGCGCCCGGTCGTCGCTGGGGCGTCGCTCGCCATCGCCGATCAGGGGGTGGAGGGCGCGCCGGGCCGCCCGCCGCCGTCCGGTGTCCGGCTGCGCTCGGCCTGACGCTCGCGCCACAGCCGATCGAACGCGTCGATCAGGTTATCGACGTAGGGGTTGGCCTCGGCCGCCAGCTGGAGCTCCATCGCCGCGACCGAGCGGGCCAGCACGCCCTTGCGGGTCTCCAGCTGGCGCTCGATCACCGCCTCCACCACCTGCTCGGCCTCGACCTCGTCGTTGCGGCTGAGCAGGCGCCGGACCATCCCGCGGGTGACCACGTCGGCCAGGCGGATCGGCGCCTTGACCCCGGCCCGGGCCGCGCCGAGCGCGCCGCGCCGGAACATGCGGCGGCCGAGCCCGCCGGGGGTCTCGGCGATCGCGCGGTCGATGAGCCCACGCAGCTCGGCGGCGCGCCCGGCGTCGAGCCCCATGCCGACGTGGAGGCGCGCGCAGTAATGATCGAACAGCGTCGAGACCAGGAACGAGCGCGACGCGGCCTGGGCCCGCCTCGCCACCAGGTAGACCACCACCAGCCGCCGCCACTGGCGGGCCAGGAAGCGGTACGCGATCGACCCGCCGACCAGCTCGGCCCACTCCGGCGGCTTCTCCTTGCCGTCGGCCACCGCCCGGATCGCGCTCTCGCTGGCGTCGACCGAGCGCGACTCGGCGATCTTGCGGATGGTGCCGCGCCGGATGCGCGACTCCAGCCAGTCCTCGAGCACCGGGATCGGTAGCGCGCCCGCCGCCGCCGAGGCCAGGCTGCGCGCGATGATCCGGCGCCTGTTCTCGCCCAGGTAGGTGCGGTTCTGGCTGAGCTCGACCGACATCCCGGGAACCTTAACACTCACGCCGCACCGCGGCAGCGCGGTTCGGCGCGAGGCCCCAGGGCTGCTACGGGGTCGCCTCGCGGGCGGGGCCAGGCGTGCGCCCGCGCGCGGCCGGCGGCGCGATTCCCTCGAGCAACGAGTCGCGCTCGTCGAGCTCGTGGCGCTTGTCGGTGTCCATCACGATCAGCTCGGCGGCCGGGGCCTCGACCTCCTCGACTCCGCCGAAGGTGCCGAGCTCGTGGCGCGCGTCGAGCTTCATCTCGAAGCTGCGCCCGTCGCGCTGGAAGCTGATCGTCCCCTGGATGGTCGCGCGCAGCGGGACGCCGGTCTTGGCGTCGAGCACCACCTCGCCGGCGACCTGCTTGACCACGGCGCTCTCGCGCCACTTGCGCTGGGTGAGCGGCTGGGCCGGCGCCGCGCGCGGCTCGGGCGCCGTGCCGAGCTTGATCAGCCGGGCCGCGCGGCCGCTCACCTGGAGCTTTCCGCCGTCGGACAGCGCCACGCCGGGGGCCAGCAGATCGAGCGTGGCGCCGACGGTGGCGTAGATCTCGCCGCGGATGCGCCCGGCCTCGCCGTCGTCGCCGGGCCGGCGGCGGTGGAACTTGCCGTAGCGGGGGCGCAGGTAGAGCCAGCCGCCGACGAAGTAGACGTCGCGCCCGTACTCCTTCGAGTTGTCGACCTGGGCGTGATAGTTGCCTTTGGCATCGAACTCGATGCCCATCTCGTCGTCGATCGTCTCGACCACCACGCCCTTCTCGAGCACCTCGGTGTGCGACCGGCCGGTCACGGTGTGCGGCCCGAGCAGGGCACCGACCTGGGCGTGGCCGAGCGCGGTCGCGCGCAGGAGCTGGCCGACGTCGCCGACCGCCTTGTCGACCGCGATCGTGTCCTGGGCCTGCCTGGGCGCGTGGACCAGGCCGGACAGCTCGTCGTCGGAGCGGCCCTCGCCGGAGCCGCACCCGGCGGCCAGGAGCGCCGCGATCGGCGCGAGCAGAGCGGCTCGAGATCGCCCGAGCGTGGACGTCAGAGCTTTCTCCACCTCTTTGACTTCATAGCTTTCTCGACGTCCCCGGTCAACCGCGCTACCGTCGACACGATGCCGCCAGGGGCGTTCGGCGCGTTCGAGCCGACACTGACCGGATGGGTCGGCCACGTGGCGGCCGCGGTGCTGGGCGCGCTGTTCGGCAGCTTCGCCAACGTCTGCATCGTCAGGTGGCCGCCGACCGATGAGCACCCGGACGGGCGCTCGGTGGTGCGGCCCGGATCGCACTGCCCGCGCTGCGGCGGCGCGATCCGCTGGTACGACAACATCCCGGTGGTCAGCTACTTCGCCCTGGGCGGGCGCTGCCGCGCGTGCGGCGCCAGCTTCTCGGCCCGCTACGCCCTGGTCGAGGCGGCCACCGCGATGCTGTTCGCCGCGGTCTATCACCTCGAGGTGGTCCTGCTCTACCCGGCCGATGTCCTGCCGCTGCGCCTGACTCGCTTCGCCATCGCCGCCGCGTTCGTGCTCGCGCTGGTGGTGATCTCGTTCATCGACCTCGACACCAAGCTCATCCTCAACCGCATCACCTATCCGGCCATCCCGATCTTCTGGGGCCTCGGCCTGCTCCTGCCCGAGCGGGCCTGGTACCACGGCCTGGTCGGCGCGGCGCTGGGCTACGGGATCATCCGGCTGGTCGCCGACGGCTACTACCTGGTGACCCGGCGTCGCGGCCTCGGCTACGGCGACGGCAAGCTGCTCGCCCTGGTTGGGGCCTACCTCGGCTGGCAGGCGGTGATGTTCGCGCTGTTCCTGGGCTCGATTCTCGGCGCCGTCATCGGAGGCGCGGCGCTGGCGTGGAGCCGCGCGTCCGCGGAGCCGTCGTCGCCCTCGTCACCGTCGTCCGTCGAAGGGGCTCCCGAGCCCGAGCCGCCCCAGCCGAAGCTGCGCCACGTCGAGATCCCGTTCGGCCCGTTCCTGGCCGCCGCGGCGCTCGCCTATCTGTTTCTCGAGCCCTGGCTGCGGTTCCGCTTCTGGCTCTTGTACAATTAGTCGGTGTCCGAGCGCGCGTTCGGCGGGTACGCCTACCAGCAGCGGCTCGGAACCGGGACCTTTGGCGAGGTCTACCGGGCCATGAGCGCGGCCGGCGCGGAGGCGCGGATCGTCCATGTGGATCCGCGGCTGGCCGCGCGGCCGGCCTTTGCCCGCGCGCTGGTCAAGTTCGGCGAGCAGGCGGTCTCGCTCGCCCACCCGAACGTGGTCGGCGTGCGGCAGGTCGGGCGCAACGGCGACCACCTGGTCGTGGTGACCGATCCGGTGAGCGAGCCGGTCGCGCTCGCCGAGCTGATCGACCGAGCCGGAGGGCGGCTGTCGTCCGGGGTCGCGCTGGCGATCGGGCGCGGCGTGGTCGAGGGCCTGGCCCGCGCCCATGTCCTGCACATCGTCCACGGCGCGGTCCACCCTCGGAGCGTGGTGGTCGACGCGCGCGGCACCGCCCGGCTGGCCGATTTCGGCCTGGCCGGGGCGCTGACCGAGACCGCCCTCGAGGGGGACGAGACCGACCTCCTCGACCGGCTGCGCGGGTACCTGGCCCCGGAGCTGGCGTTCGGCCGCGTCGCCACCACGGTGTCGGACGTGTACGCGGCCGGCGCGCTCCTGTTCGAGCTCATCGAGGGCGCGCCGCCGCCCGGCCCGCTGCACGCGTCGGCGCGGGTGGGCGAGGTCATCGAGCGCGCGCTCGCCATCGATCCGGGCGAGCGGATCATGAACGCGCCCGAGCTGGAGGAGCTGCTCCGCGACGCGATCGCGGCCGACGGGTGCCAGGTCGCCTCGGCCGAGGATCTGGCTCGCCTGGTCAGCGAGCACGTGGTCGCCAGCGACGACGCGCTGCACGCCGCCACCGAGGACCTCCTGGCCGGGCTGGATCCGGTCCCGCCGGCCGAGCTGGAGGCGGCGCACTCGAACCGGGTGAGCGACCTCATCGCGCGGCTCGAGGAGGATAGCGCCGACGATCCGGGCACCGATCTGACCGAGGTGGATCCGCACCAGCGCTCGGGCGGACAGTCGGATCTGACCCGCCTCTTGCGGCCTGGCCCGCGCGGCCGGCCGACCGGGGCCGGGTCAGTCACGCCCGATCCAGCGCCGGCTCCGGCGGCCCACGCCGGTCCGCACGCGGGCATGGACGAGGGCACCCCGTTGCCGGAGCCGGTGCCGCACCGGCCAGGGTCGGTCACCCGGCACCTCGACGCGCTCGAGGCCGAGGACCGCGAGATCCGCCGCCAGCAGCGTCGCGCCTCGCGCGACCTCCTGGTCGCCGACGAGGAGGAGCAGCTCCACATCGCGCCGCGGCGGTCGCGGACGCTCCTCTGGGTGGGCATCACCGCCTTTGCGGTCGCCGCGCTCGGCGCGGTCATCTACACCCAGACCGATCTCTTCAACCCCGGGCGCCGCCAGGCCGAGAAGCGCGAGGCCGAGGCCGCGCGGCAGGCGGAGATCGCCCGCCACCTGGCGGCCCAGCCCAACCCGGCCGACATCACCGTCACCGCCGGCGAGCCGGACGCCGCGGTGTGGCTGCTGCTCGGCCGGACTCCGCTGGAGTCGATGCCGCTGTCGGCCGGCATGGTGCACGAGCTCCGCGTCGAGCACGAGGGCTACCTGCCGCTCGACGTGCGCGTCACCGGCTACCAGTGGAAGGAGCAGAGCGGCGGCGCGCTCGGCGCCGATGTCGTGGCCGAGCTGGTCCAGGGCGCGCCGCGCCGGCCGGTCCCGGCGTACCCGGCCGCGACGGCGGCGTCGGGCGAGGCGCCGGCCGGGCCGCGCGGTCGCGGGGTGGTGCGGGTGAAGAGCGCGCCACCCGGGGCGCAGGTGTGGCTGCTCATCGGGTTCACGCCGCGGGCGACGATCAGCGGGGTCGAGGCCGGCCGCGAGTACGAGCTGAAGGTGCTGAAGGACGGATTCCGGCCCGGGTCCGCGGCGGTACGGGCGAGCGACTGGTTCCTGTCGGGTCGCGGAGGGCCGATGCTGGCCAGCATGACGCGAGACGTGACGCTGGCTCCGACCGAGCCGCGCGCGGGCAAGCCGGGCAAGCCGGTCAAGGCGCGCAAGCAGCGTGGGCGCCGCAACCGGGCCAACTCGCGCAAATAGCCGCGTCCCCGAAGGGCGGTCGACGAGCGGCGCTGGACCGCCGGCCCGCGCGGTTGCTATCGTGAAGCGTCGGTCCAGGGGGGAACGTGGAAGCGGTCATCGGCATCGATCTGGGCACCACCAACTCGGTGGTGGCGACCTTGCGCGACAATCGCGTGGAGGTCATCCCCGACGATCGCGGCAACCGCCTTCACCCCTCGGTGGTCGGATTCCTGCCGTCGGGCGAGGTCGTGGTCGGGATGGCCGGGCGCGCCCGTCGCCACATCGACCCGCGCAACACCGTCTACTCGGCCAAGCGACTGATCGGGCAGAGCATCCGCAACCCGATGGTGCGCCTGGCGATGAGCACGCTGCCGTACCAGTGCGAGGAGGGGCCCAACGAGCAGCCGATCATCGTGGTGCGCGGCAAGCGCTACACGGTGCCCGAGGTCGCCTCGTTCGTGCTCAGCCACCTCAAGCGCTGCGCCGAGACGTACCTCGGCGCGCCGGTCTCCAAGGCGGTCATCACCGTGCCGGCCAACTTCACCGACGCGCAGCGGCAGGCGACCAAGTACGCCGGCGAGCTGGCCGGGCTCAAGGTGATGCGCATCCTCAACGAGCCGACCGCGGCGGCGCTGGCCTACGGCTTCGGGCGCGCCCTCGACGCGCGCCTGGCCATCTACGACCTGGGCGGCGGCACCTTCGACGTCACCGTGCTGCAGATCCGCGACAAGATCTTCGAGGTGCTGGCGACCGGCGGCGACTCGTTCCTGGGCGGCGACGACTTCGACCGGGTGCTCCTCAACCGCCTGGCCGGCGACTTCATGGAGAAGCAGCGCATCGACCTGCGCGACAACCCGGAGGCGTGGTCGCGGCTCACCACCGCGTGCGAGCAGATCAAGTGCGTGCTGTCCGACGACGAGGCGGCGGCCGGCACCATCCACGACCTGGCGGTCGGGCGCGGCGGCGACGCGATCGCGCTCGACTTCGACATCACCAGGGCCGAGTTCGAGGCGATGATCGAGCCGTACGTCGACCGCAGCATCCAGGGCTGTCAGGAGGTGCTGGTCTCGGCCGGGTTCGGCGCGTCGATGCTGAGCGACCTCATCCTGGTGGGCGGCTCGACCCGGGTGCCGATCGTCCGCGACCGGGTCAGCCACTACTTCGCGCGCACGCCGCAGACCCGCATCAACCCGGACGAGACGGTGGCGTACGGCGCGGCGCTGCAGGCCGCCGCGCTCATCTCGGGCGGGCTGGATCCGGCCCGGTTCTACTCGCTCCTGCTCGACGTGTGCCCGCGCGGCCTCGGCATCGCGGTGGCCGGCGGCTACAACGAGACCATCATCGAGAAGAACACGCCGGTCCCGGTCGAGCGCACGCGTCGGTTCACCACCAGCAAGGACTTCCAGACCGAGGTGCTCATCCAGGTGTCCCAGGGCGAGGGCCGCGTGTTCGCCGACAACGAGCGGCTCGGGGTGCTCACCCTCCAGGGGCTTCAGGCCCGGCCGCGCGGCGAGACGATCATCGAGGTCACCTTCATCATCGACGGTGATGGCATCCTGAGCGTGCGCGCGCGCGACAACGTGAGCAGCCAGGAGACGCGCGCGACCATGCAGGTCATCGGCGCCCCGACCCGGGACGAGGACGGCGGCGGCACGAGCGGGTCGGGCGATGCGCTGCCGAGCGCGGTATAGACCGGGATGACCACCGAACGCATGCGCGTCGCCATCGAGCAGTTCGTGGAGCGGGCCTACGCGGCGCTCGAGCAGACCGACTACTACCGGGTGCTCGGCATGTCGTCGGCGTCGAGCGAGGGCGACATCCGCGACGCGTACTACAAGCTGGCCGCCCGCCTGCACCCGGACGTGCACGGCGAGGATCTCGAGCCGGAGTTCCGCCGGCGCCTGACGTCGGTGTTCTCGCGGGTGGTCGAGGCCTATCGCGCGCTGAGCGATCCAGCGCGGCGCAGCGAGTACGACCAGACCCTCGCGCGCGGCGGGATGCGGATGACGACCGGGGTCAAGGTCAAGCAGCCGCGCGGCGAGGAGGGGCCGGTCGACGAGCACGCGCGCCGGTTCTACCTCCTGGCCAGGCAGGCGCTGGACGGCGGCGACGCGCGCTCGGCGGTGATGAACCTGCGCATCGCGCTTTCGGCCGAGCCGGACAGCCCGATCCTGCGCGCGGCGCTGGCCCGCGCCGAGGCGATGCTGGGGGGCCGACCGACTTGATGTCGCGATCGGATCGACCCGATCGGCGCTCCGGGGGCCGCCGGGCGTGAAGCCGCGGCAGCACCCGTCGCTGGTGCTGAAGTGCTCGACCTGGGACCACGTCGAGGCCTTCTACACCCGCAAGGTGAAGGAGGGCGGGGTGCTGAGCGCGCGGGTGCCGTTTCACCCGGCGCCGGGCGAGGTGATCACGCTGGCCCTCGAGCTCCCCGATCAGCTGGTCATCGCGATCGACGCGGAGGTGGAGGAGGCGGTCCCGGCCCCGGACGGCAAGAAGTCGGCGGTCCGGCTGCGCACCATCGGCCTGACCCGCCAGGTGCGCGGGCGGCTCGAGGCGCTGGTGGCCGAGGCGCGGCGCGAGCGGGACGAGGGTCGCCCCGGTCGGCGGCGGTCGCCGTCGAGCTCGCCGCCGCCGGCCAGGGGGGCCGCGCCAGTCGAGGTCGGGCCGCCGCCGCCGCTGCCGACCGACGCGCCGGTCGACGAGCTGGTCGAGCCGCTGCCGGCACCGAGCGCCGACCAGGTGGTGGAGCAGGACCGCGAGGTCTTCCGCGAGCTCGAGCGCGAGCTGCGCCGCATGCGCGAGGTCGCCGCCCACGAGGTGCTCGACGTGCGCTGGGACGCCACCGTGGACGAGATCCGGCGGGGCTACTTCGCGCTGACTCGCCGGCTGCACCCGGACGTGCTGGCCCGCTACCGCTCGCCGGCCATCCAGCAGATGGCGGCCGAGGTGTTCATCCAGATCAACCGCGCGTACGACCGGATGCGCGACGCCGCGGTCGCCGGTGGCGGCGCGATCGCGGCCGGGCCGGACCTCCTGCCGCACCGCGGCTGGCTGGCCGGGTTCGACGACCTCGGCGACGCCCGGCGCTCGCCGGCGCCGGGGCTCGCGGCCGGGACGCCGGCCGGGATCGGCCCGCCGCCCACCGCGTTCGGCGACGATGGGCTGTTCGACGACGTCGGTGCGGCGACGCCGCCGGCGCAGATCGGCGGCATGGGCGACCCGGCCCGGTCGCGGGCGACCTCGGAGTCGGACGCCGGCCATCGCGCGGCCGGCACGACCGCGCGCCCGGTCGGCGAGATGATGATCGAGGCGCGCGCCCTCATGGCCGACGGCGCGTGGGGGCTGGCGCGCGAGATCCTGGCCGAGTCGCTGCGCCGCGACCCGCGCAACCGCAGCGGGCGCGCCCTCTACCACCTGGCCTCGGCCGAGGCGCTGCTGGTCGCCGGCAAGCCGGTCGAGGCGCGCACCCAGCTCGAGGTCGCGCTGGCCCACGATCCCGGCCTCGAGGAGGCGCGCGCCGCGATGGAGCGCATGCGCCAGGACAATCCGCGCCGCACCGGGAGCATCCTTCGCCGGCTGTTCAAGTGACGCGGGCCAGACACCTCGCATGAGCCGCGGCGAATCCCACGCCGACCCGCGCGCCGGGCGGCGCACGGTCGGCATCGATCTCGGCACCAGCCGCTCGGCGGTCGCGGTGATCGGCGCCGACGGCGAGCCGGTGATCGTCCCGATCCCGGCCGGCGGGTCGTGGGTCCCGTCGGTGGTGACCCTGGCCGGCAGCGGCGACGAGCCGGAGATCCTGGTCGGCGCGCGCGCCCATCGCGCGGCCGCGGCGCGCCCGGAGGACACGGTGACCGCCTTCAAGCGGCTCATCGGGCGCCGCTTCGACGACGACGAGGTGCAGCGGCTGGCCCGCGCGCTGCCCTACCAGGTGATCGCCGCCCCCAACGGCGACGCGTGGGCCCAGGCGCGCGGGGTCGCGCTGTCGCCGCCGTGGCTGAGCGCGCTGGTCCTGCGCGAGCTGGTCGGCGCGGCCGAGGCGTGGCTCGGCGAACCGGTGCGCGACGCGGTCATCACGGTGCCGGCCCGGTTCGACATCGAGCAGCGGCGCGCGACCCGCGACGCGGCCGAGATCGCCGGACTCCAGGTGCGCCGGCTGATCAACGAGCCGACCGCCGCGGCGCTCGGGGTCGGCGCGCACCGCGGCGCCGACCAGCGCCTGGCGGTGTGCGACCTGGGCGCCGGGACGTTCGACGTCTCGATCGTCAACGTCGAGGAGGGCGTCATCGAGGTGCTGGCCAGCGCCGGTGACTCCTTCCTCGGTGGCGAGGACGTCGACCGAATCCTGGCCGACTGCCTGGTCGACGAGATCCGCCAGCAACACGGGCTCGACGTGACCAGCGACCCGCCCTCCCTGCAGCGCCTGCTCGACGAGTGCCGCACCGCCAAGCACCGGCTCAGCCAGCAGGCCCGCGCCGAGATCGCGCTGGTCCTCGCGGTCGGCAGCTCGGCGCCGCTCGAGTACCGGCGCACCGTGCGGCGCGACGAGCTCGAGTTCTGGATCGAGTCCACCCTCGACCTCCTCGAGCCGCCCTGCATGGAGGCGGCGGCGCGCTGCGGGCTCCGCCCCGGCGACGTCGACTCGCTGATCCTGGTCGGCGGCAGCGCGCGGATCCCGGCGGTGCAGCACAAGCTGGCCGGGGTGTTCGGCCGGGCGCCGCGGGTGATCGGCCAGCGCGAGGTGGTCGCGCTCGGCGCCGCCCGCCTGGCCGCGATGCTCGACGGCGACCACGAGGAGGTGGCGGTGCTCGACGTGACCGCGCGCGCCATCGGCGTGGACCTCGGCGACGGCAAGTACCAGCAGGTCATCGCCCGCAACACGGCGGTGCCGACCCGCGAGCACAAGGTGGTCGCCACCATCCGGGCCGACCAGCGCGAGCTGGAGCTCGACGTCTACGAGGGGGAGTCCCCCGCGATCGCCGACAACCGCCTGCTCGGCCGGTTCGTCTGCTCCGGCCTGTCGGACGGGCCGGCCGGCCACGTGATGGTCGCGTTCGACTTCACCGTCGATGTGGACGGGCTCCTGCGGGTGTCGGCCAGCGAGATGGGCGGCGGCGGCAACTCGCACCCGGAGCTGCGCCTGCGCGCCACCGCCGGGCTGACCCGCGCCCACGTCGAGCGAATGCGCGCCGCGCTGGCCGGCGGCTGACCGGCGCCGCGCTCGCGCGCCGTACCAGGCCCCGAAAATCGAAAGGCCCAGCGGCAGCGCCGCTGGGCCCGGGTATCGGCCGCGGGGCCGATGTCTCAGCTCATGCTACTTCCGGCGCCGCCGCATCGCGACGAACGCGAGGCCGAGCAGCATCGCGGCCGGGAAGCTGGTGCTGCCGGAGCCGCCGGCCGCCGCGCAGCCGCCGTCGTCAGGAGGACCGCCGCCGATCCCGTCGTTCGAGCCGTCGTCCGAGCCGTCGTCGGAGCCGTCGCCGTCGTCGGTCGATCCGTCATCGCCGGCGCCGTCGTCGCCCGATCCGTCGTCACCGCCGGTCGCGCCCAGCGACACGGTGATGTCGACCGTGTCGGTCGACGAACCGGTCGCGTCGCTCACCTCGACCTGGAAGGTCAGGACCGCGTCCTCGGTGACCTCCGGGGCCTGGAACGCCGCGTTCGCGGTGTTCGCGTTGATGAGCGTGACCGGCGTGCCCGCCGTCTGGGTCCACGCGAAGGTCATCGGATCGCCGTTCGGATCGCTGCTGCCCGACCCGTTCAGGATGACATCCGCGCCGCTGGCCACGGTCCGGTCCGCCCCGGCGTTCGCCACCGGCGCTTCCTGACAGTTGCCCGCGTGCGGCACGACCGTGGTGAACGGCGTGTTGGTGATGCCGGCGAAGACGAGGTTGTCGATCGTCCAGCCGGGCGCTCCCACCGCGGCGTCGGTGCCGATGCGGAAGCGGACCATCACGGACTGGCCGGCCAGCGCCGTGCCCAGGTTGAGCGTCACCGTGTCCGACTCCGGGAACGACGGGTTGGTCGCGCCGTAGGCCAGCCGTCCGCCGAGCACGTTGCCCGACGTATCGGTGATGGTCGCGTTGTAGCCCGGGTCGGTGTAGACGCTGACGTCGGTCCAGCTCGCCCCGTCGTCGGTGCTGATCTCGATCACGCCGCCGTCCCAGAAGATCGTGTCCGCCTCGAAGCTGTGGGCGTGGTCGAACGTGATCTGGAAGTCGGCCGTGTCGCTCACGGCGAGCGCCGGCGAGACCAGCTGCGTGTCGGTCGGCGCCCCGCTGTCGTTGCCGTGCCACACGTGGTTGGACGCGTCGACCGCGGCGCGAGTCCAGATGGCCTCGGCACCGTCGCCGGTCTTGGTCCACGGCGGATCCGACGCCTCCACGTCCTCGGTCGCCGTCGACTGGGCGATCTCGTCGGCGTTGATCCGCGGGCTCAGCGTCTCGGCCACCTGGTCCACGCACGCGGTCGGGTTCTCCACGGTCACGGTCAGGTCCAGGACGCCGATCTCGGTGATCGACTCGTCGAGCGCGACGTTGATGGTCACGCTCTGGGTGCCGAACGCCGCCACGTCGTCCAGCGACTCGCTCGCCCCGTCGGGGAACGAGACGCCTGCCGTGGTGGAGCTGAGGGTCACGACGCTGCCGATCAGCAGGGCCGGCCCGATGTTGCCCACCTCGACCACGACCTGCCCGGTCTCACCACCGTCGAGGATCCCGTCCAGGTCGCAGGTGTCGACGCTGTCGTCGATCTCGATCGAGTTGATCTGGATCGACGGGCTCACGTCGAAGCTCTCGGTCACCGGGGCCAGGTTCGGCCCGGCCTCGCGGTCGGGCGAGATCGCGCAGCTGCCCGCGCCGCGCCGCGCGAACGCCTGGGCCAGGAGCGTCATGTCGTCCGGGCCGAGGATCGAGGCCGCGGACAGGATCGCGTCGCGGGTCTCGGTGAAGGTGGCGTCGATCGGCGCCAGCTGCAGGCCGAGCACCAGGTAGTCGCCGAACGCGCGACGGACCTCGTCGAAGGTGCGCTCGCCCGGGTTCTTCTGCAGCTCGACGTAGGCCTGGAACAGCATCGAAGCCCAGACCTCACCGGCGTTGTGCACCTCGGAGTTGTCGCCACCGCCGTTGCTCGGCACCGACGGAAGCACCTCGCCCTGCTGGATGTGGCGGAAGCTGAGCGCGTTGCGGGTGAAGTCGACCGAGTAGGGGAAGCGACGGATGCCGAAGTAGCCCGAGTCGCCGAACACCTTGGGCGCGTAGATCGCGGCGCCGAAGGTCCCGTCGAGGTCGTCGCCGTCGCGCAGCACCATCATGAGGGCCTGGAAGTCGCCCCAGCCCTCGCTCATGGCGCCGCACTGGGTGCTTCCGCACTGGGTCAGGCGGTGGTGGAAGTAGTGGCCCCACTCGTGGGCCACGATCATGTTGTCGATCGATCCGTCGCGTCCCGGGCCGAGGACCGCGCTCAGCATGTGGGCCGTCACCGGTCCGCTGGTGAGCAGCGCCTTCAGCGCGTTGCCGTCGTCGAGCGTGACGCTCTGGGCCGGGATGGCGATGATGGTCGGCGGGGTCGAGTTGCCCATGGTGGGCGGCGGGCCGGCCACGTTGTTGGCCACGAGGACGCCGACCGCGCCGGCCGCCTCCGCGTTGGCCGCCTTGACCGCGAAGCCGCACACGCCGCGGTCGACCAGGACGATCCGGCCGGCCACGTCGTTGACCAGCGGGGTGCAGGCGTCGCTGTTCGGCGCGGCGCCGTCGTCGCCGAGCACCACGTCGTCGGTGAGGTCGAACTCGGCCGGGCCGAACGCGGCCGAGCCGTTGACCAGGTCGAGGTCGCCCGGCTCGATCGTCAGGGTCCGCGCCGACGGCGCGGTCCACAGGTACATCTGCATGCGCGGCGACAGGCCGTCCGACGGCGTGGACATGTTGGCGTTGTTGATGCCGCCGAAGTCCTGGGCCTCACCGTGGATCGGATCCGACGGCACGCCGCCGCGGCCGAAGTTGCTCATCTGGGCGTTTCCGGCCGCCTCGGTGAAGCCCGAGTCGTACCAGAAGTCGTGCATCCAGTTGATCATGTAGAACAGGTTGGTGGTCGACGCCTGGATCTGTCGGCCGGTCGAGCCCGGCTCGTTGCCGGTCAGGTAGGTGCGGTCGAAGGTGCCGGGCGAGGTGGTGGTCGCGCGCTGGTCGCCGTTCGAGTAGCCGTCCGGCGTGCGGATGTCGGCGTACGCGTCGACGTTGTTGCCCAGGGTCTGGACCGCGGTCGCGGCCAGCCAGGGATCGACCACGCCGGTCGGCTCGGTCTTGAACGACTCCATCGAGACCAGGGCGGGCAGGACAAAGGCCGGATCGGACCCGTCCGGCTCGCCGGCCGGGTGCGGCGTGAAGTCGGCGATCGGTCCGTCGAGCGGTCGGCCCTCCGGGGTCGCCTCGGCGAACACGCGGTAGTTGAACGCGGCGTCGGAGGTGAGGTTGTGCTGCTCGAGCACGCGCCCGTCGCCCGCCGCGACCACGTAGCTGTACGCGTCGGAGGAGGTGCTGGGGCCGTTGCTCGAGAAGAACTCCATGAAGTAGGCGGCGATCAGGCGATCGCCGGACCGGTAGAGGACCTTGCGCGCGCGGGCCGGCTCGGACAGCTGGACCGACCCGGCCTGGGGAAGCTCGAGCCAGATCTCGGAGCCCTGCACGGCCCTGGCCGAGCTGGTCGCCGCGTCGGGCACCGCCACACCATAGAGGTGCGAGAGCGCGCGGGAGAGCGCCTGGCCCGGGGCGATGCGGAACGCCGCGTCGGCCGGCTTGGCGCCGCCCAGCGACGGCGTGCCGCTCAGCGCGATGAGCGCGAGGTCGGACTGCATCACGACCTTGAGCTCGCTGCGGTAGACGTCGACGCCGTCCACCTTCTGGGTGAGACGAACCAGGTAGTCGCCGCGCCGCGTGCGCGAGATCGATCCGACCTCGACGTTGGCGGCGGCGCCGCCGTCGAGCCCGTAGGCGGGGGCGAAGCGAGTGAAGTGCTCGCGCGCGGCCTGCTCGGGTGTGCTGTTCGGCGACGCGGCCGGGCGGCGCGAGGCCCAGATGAAGCGCGGCCTCCCGTCATCGTCGCTCGCGGTGACGAGGCCACCCGCGGAGACCGCGCGCTCCTTGTAGAGCGCGCCGACCTTCACGGAGCCTGATGGATCGGACGGGTCGCCCGGTGGCGACGTCGTCCCCGACGGTGCCGAGCAGGAAATCCCGCCGACAAGAATCAACAAGGCGCCAGGCGCCAGAGACCTCACACGCATTCCCCAGTCCTCCTCCGATGAGCTGGCGCAGCCTAGCGCTCTTGCTGGTACGCGGGGAAGACCAATGTGGGGGCGCGGGCGATGCTGCACCACGTCAGATCGGCGAGAGCTGCAGCGTGATCGTCACCTGCGATCCGCCGCCGGTCAGGAACACGCTGACCTCACGCCGCCATCCGGTCTCGAACGGCGCCGCCAGCTGCTCGTCGCCGAGCAGGTCGTCGCCGAGCACCTCGTCGCGGTCCTGGAGGCTGGCGGACAGCGCGACCGAGCTGCCGGCGCGCGGCTCGACCTCGATCACCTGCTCCGGCGCCGACCCGCTCGGCGGCCACGGCACGCCCTGCTTGACCTCGATCCGATCGTCGCGGCCGCGGTCGAACAGCGCGACCGGCCCGCCGGCCCCGCTGGCCTGGATCGATCCGAACAGCTCCAGGCCGTCCCCCTCGCCGATCTCCCCGCCGACCGACACGACATCGATCTTCTTCAGCTGGATCAAGAGCTTCTGACTCACCCGCTCGCACTCGATCTCGTCGTACTGGTCGGTGAAAGACATGCGCGCCGGCTGGTTGTCGGCCAGGTAAGCCAGCTTGTAGGCGATCGGCGCACCTGGCGACTCGCGGCTGTAGTCGCCGCCATTGCCGATGAAGGCGATGAGGTCCTCGTAGCTGCCGAGCGAGCTGGCCGCCTCCTGGCCCGAGCCGCCCAGGATGTAGGCCGTGATGTTCGACCGCGAGACGATGTCGCGGTACGTCACGGACACGTCGCCGCTGACGTCGGCGCCGCCCGAGTAGACGAACTCGAGCGCGGAGCCCAGCTCGTTGGCGGAGTAGGCCGACTCGAAGGTGAAGAGAATGACGCGGCCGAAGGTGACCGAGGAGACGTAGAGCGGCGGGTTGCCGGCGCCCATGACCTCCCCCAGGTCGCCGGCCGAGACCTCCGGGTCGAAGAAGACGCTCGGCGCGCGCGGCTGGTCGATGTCGACCGTGTAGTAGGACTGGATGTACTTGACCAGGTAGCGGCTCTTGATGGTCTGGTCGGAGAAGTCGAAGCTGGCCGCGAGCTGGGCCGGCAGCCCGGTCACCGAGACGCTGGCGCCGAGCGCCATGGCGAGCTGGTTCTCGGAGTGGACCTCCTCGATCTCGGCGTAGAGGTTGGCCGGGGTCGAGCCGGTCACCTCCTGGGCCAGGATGCCGCCGATCGCCTCGCGGAACGCCGACAGGCTGGGCCGCTCCATCACCGCCGAGCGCGCGCCGTCCAGGTTCTCGAGCGAGATCGAGATGGTGGCGGGGGCGCGGGGCCGGACGATCTGGGTGAAGAGCCCGGTGGCGACCGAGTCGCCGCGGAGCATCGCGCCGGGCCACATCGACTCGGAGTTGGCCGACAGGGCGACCAGCTCCTCGTGCTGGCGAGTCTCGGTGACCGGCCGGACCGCGCAGCGGTAGTCCCCCTCGCGCGAGGCCGGGCCGGGCGGGCCCTCGATCCGGCTGGGCGGCTGCGAGGGCAGCGGCGCGATGCTTCGCACCAGCTGATCGATGGCCGCGGCCTGCTCCGACGGCGATCCGTCGTCGCCGGCGGAGTCGTCGGCCGCGTCGTCGCCGTCGCCGGCCGGGTCGGTGGCGGAGCAGCCGGCGGCCAGCGCGGCCAGCGGGAGGAGGGCGACGGTCAGGACCGCGGTGGTCAGGGCCGATCGAAGCGCGGAGAAGCGGGCGGGGCGGACAGGAGACAGGGGCCTGGTCATTGGCTTTCACCACCGCGGTCCTGACCGTCG